>Ga0209480_10001296_pt1 | contig 18383 bp, 15 predicted proteins | sample JI61114C2DNA_FD_187501 | JGI IMG/M metagenome (GOLD analysis project Ga0209480, IMG submission 187501) | Wastewater effluent complex algal communities from Wisconsin, to seasonally profile nutrient transformation and Carbon sequestration -... | ecosystem: Engineered > WWTP > Effluent > Algae... | reverse complement strand
GTCCTCGATGCGCGTATAGGTCACCGGCTTGATGTAGACCCCGTCGTTGGCGAACGTGGAAAAGGCGCCGGTCATTTCCATCAGCGTGAGATCGGCCACGCCGAGGCAGAGCGAGGGCACGGGTTCCATGGGGCTTTCAACGCCCATGTGGCGCGCAAGGGAGATCACGGAACGGGGGCCGTACTGCTTCATCAACCACGCGGTTATGGTATTCATGGAATTGGCCAATGCGTATTTCACAGTTACCATTCCGCCGTAATGGTCATCGCTGTTTTTCGGGCACCAATCCGGTTGGCCGGGTGGCATATCGAAGCAGGTTTTTTGGTTGGGCAGCTCCAAGCAGGGTTGCAGACCCTCGCGGATCGCGGTAGCATACACGAAAGGCTTGAAGGTGGAACCCACCTGCCTGCGCGCACTGGCGACGTGATCGTATTGGAAGTGCTTGTAGTCAATGCCGCCCACCCAGGCTTTGATGAAGCCGGTGTGCGGGTCCATGCTGAGCAAACCGCTTTGCAGGAATGATTTGTAGTAGCGGATGCTGTCGTTGGGCGAGAGCAGCGTGTCCACATCGCCGTGCCAGCTGAATACGTGCATTTTAACAGGCGTCTCGAATTGCTTCGCGATACCCGCCTCGTTCAGCACGGGCCACCACGTGTCGCAACCGCCTTTTGCCGGATCGCAATGGAACTCCTCTTTGCCATCGTGCTTCGCCTTTACAATGTAGGCCGCCGGGCGGTGGCAGTTGGGGCAGAGCTTCCCGACCAAGGTTTTATAGCGGTCACTGCGCTTACGCGCTGAATTCATGATGCCTTCCACTTCCTCTTTTGAAACACGCCAATCGAAGGGTTCGTTTTTCTTGTTTTTAAGATCCTTCCAGAATTGTTTTTGGAGTTCGGTGCCGAGGTGTTCGCGCACGGCGAACTCGGCATCATGCTGCATGCGGCGGTCTATGGTGGTGTACACCTTCAGGCCATCCGTATAAATGTCGTAAGGAGATCCATCGGGCTTGGCGTAGTGGTATTTACCGGTCTTGGGGTCTTTTTCCGCGAGCAGTTTTTGCAGTTCGTCGCGCAGTGTTTCCCGCAAGTAAGGAGCAGGCCCTTCGGTGTGATCGATGCGTTGGAATTGCAAGCCGAGCGGAAGCGTTTTAACGGAATCGTAGACCTGTGTAGTGATGAAGCCGTTGCGGCGCATTTGGTCCAGCACCACCATGCGGCGGGTGAGCGTGGTGTCGGGTCGGCGCAACGGGTTGAAGAGCGCGGGGTTTTTGCACATGCCCACCAGCATGGCGGCCTGTTCCAGACGAAGCGAATCGGGGCTAGTGTTGAAATAGACGCGCGCAGCAGAATTGATGCCTACCGCTTGATTGATCCAGTCGAAGCGGTTGAGGTACATGGCAATGATCTCGTCCTTGGTGTACTCGCGTTCCAGCCGTGCGGAGATGATCCACTCTTGGAATTTCTGGAAAACGCGGCCCACGATGTCGCGCCGGGCATCGTGGAAAAGCATTTTGGCAAGCTGCTGAGTGATGGTGCTGGCCCCTCCCCGCTTACCGAGGTAAACAGCGGCCCGCAGGGTGCCGCGTACGTCGATTCCACTGTGTGACCGGAAGCGTTCATCCTCCGTGGCCACCAGCGCTTTGCTCACCCACGGGTTGATGTGCTCGTAGTCGACCGGAATGCGGTTTTCGCGGTAGTACTGGCCCATGAGGCTGCCATCGCTGAAGAGCACGGCTGTGGCAAGGTCGCTGCGTGGGTTTTGCAGTTCCGAGGTGCCGGGCAGGTCCTTGCTGGAAGCGGCAAAAAGCAGCATGGCCAACAAGCCGAAGACCGGGGCAAGCACCAAGGCCCACCACCACGTCCACCGCCGGGACTTACCCGACTTTTTCGATGCCTTATTAGCTGTTGCCATGCGGTGGACTACTTGCGTGTTGCGGAGGCTTCAATGCTGATGCCCACATCGATAACACCCGTGAGCTTTTCAGTGCGCATCGCCTGTTCCAAGGCGATGGTATAACGCCCGGATGCCGGGAATGTATTGTGCATGCGGTAAAGCACATGGGCCTGTACCCGGTCGCTGTGGATAAAGCCGGCGCCCTTGCCGTACCATCGCCCGGTGGGGTCCGCGAGGGTGCATTCCACGGTGTCGGTAAGCGTATGGCCTTGCGGCCCTGTAAGCGTTGCGAAGACGTAGATGTTGCTGAAGGGATAATCGCCGGTGTGACGAATGTCCAAGTAGATATCACGCTGCGAAATGGTATCTTGAATATCGAACGCGAACTCCGGTTTCCAAGTGCGGTCCCATTCCCCGTTGGGCACGGGGATATCCGCTTGAAAGACCACTGCACCGGAACATCCGGCGAGCAGCAAAACGGCCAATGCAAGGATGTGGGTTTTCACGCGGTGCCGGGCTTTGGCGCACCGCCGGTACGCGGTTTCCCATCGGGGCGCGGGCCTCTGCGGCGCTTGTTTCTTCCACGGCCTCCCCCCTGCTGATCTTTGGAAGCACCTTCGGCTTTGGGAGCAGTGGCTTTGGGCCTTTCGCCACCCTGGCCCCTGGGCCGGTCGCCTTGGCTTTTTGGACGGTCCCCTTGTCCTTGAGGTCTTTCGCCGGAACCCGGCTTGCGCTTTCCGCCACGTCCACGCTTTTTACCGCCTTGCTTGATCTTGGTATCGAAGCGGGAAAGCTCTTCAGCGCCGTCGCTCACGTTGCCGTAGTCCGTTTCCGGCAGGTCGCTGGCCTTGGCGGGTTCGGGAACATCGGCCATGTGGAGGTCCACATCAGGCACTTCGCCCAGCTTGTTCTGTGCGAGGATGTCGCGCACGGTTTCCACAGGGAAACCGGCCATTACCACGGGACTGCCGGGCATTTTGAAAATGTACCACATCTTCTCGCCGAAGATGTCGGTCTTCATGTGCATGCCCGTGCCTTGCTTCGTCTTCAACTTCGCGTTGGCGCTGGGATAGCTTTTGATCGCCTCGATGTACATGTCCAGCTCGTAGTTGAGACAGCACTTCAACTTGCCGCACTGGCCGGCGAGCTTTTGGGGATTGAGTGCCAACTGCTGGTAACGCGCCGCGCTAGTGCTTACGGTGCGCAGGTCGGTAAGCCAAGTGCTGCAGCACAATTCACGTCCGCAGCTGCCGATGCCGCCAATACGCCCGGCTTCCTGCCGCGCGCCGAGCTGCTTCATGTCCACGCGCACCTTGAAGCGATCGCTCATTTTCCGCAGCAGCTCGCGGAAGTCGATGCGCTCTTCAGCCATGTAATAGAAGGTGGCGCGGGTGCCATCGCCTTGGTATTCCACATCGCTCACCTTCATGTCCAACCGTTGCTCGCCACAGAGCTTGCGTGCCGCGAACATGGTCTCGTCTTCCAGCTTGCGCGAAGCATGCCAAATGTCAATGTCCTCCTGTGTGCTTTTGCGCAGCACCTTCCGCAGCTCATAAGTATCCGTGTTGGCGCTTTTGCGCTGCATCTGCGCCCGCACAAGCTCTCCGGCAATGGTCACCACGCCCACGTCGTAGCCGCTGGAAGCTTCCACGGTCACAATGTCGCCGGGCAGCAGTGAAAGTGCGTTTCCGTTGCGGTAAAATCCTTTGCGTGTGTTCTTGAAACGGACCTCCACGGCATCGAAAGGGCTTTGGCCGCCGGGAAGTGGCACGCCAGCAAGCCAATCGAACACATCGAGCTTGTTGCAGCCGCTGTCGGAGCAGTAACCGTTGCTCTTACAACCGGCGGGCTTACCGTCGGCACCTTTAGTGCAGCTTGTACAGGACATGGGGCGCGAAGATAACGGGGTTGGGTTTGCCTATGTTGACCCTTTTCGCGAGGTGGAAGGACGAAGCGATTTTTGATTATCAAGGATTGAAGTTGGAATCAGAGATCGCTTCGTCGCTGCCGGAGGTACAATTGCTCCCATGCCTTCGGCAGGCAAGCTCGCGAACTGGAAGAGAATCAAATATCGCTTCCCGGCTCACAGGCCGGGACCGCAAAGCCTCCTCGCGAACTGGGTTAGCGCGCCACCTCCTTCATCCGCAGCAAATCACTTAAGCGGTAGCTCAAATCCATAAAAAGCACCTTGGGGTTGGCATTTCGCTCTAAGTGGCCGTGGGCCGTTTCGAGCGCTTGGCGGATGCCGTCCAAATTGGAGGTGTTGAGCACTTTGCTGAAGTTGCGCGTGAATTCGAGCTCTTCGCCATAAGCCTGCACCAGTTGCGGCGCATCCTGCCACTGCAACATGCACTGCCGTATCAGGTGCAGGGAGTAGGTCATCAGGCCTTTTTGCTTTTCGCGGCCCATTTTGGCGAAATAGTCGCTGGAGGCGATGTTCTCCGCCACTTTGTTGCCATAGCAGGCTCGTAACCAATCGCGGAAAAAGACGAACAGCTCCTCCTCGCTGTCTTCTGCCATGGCGAAGGCCTCCAGCAGGTCGCCTTCGCTTCGCCCGGCGATGGTCCGTGCTTCCTCGGTGGTCAAGTCCGGGTAGCGTTCATGCAGGGCCTCCGCTACTTCACCGGGATCGGGCGCGGCGATTTTTACAAGTTGCGTCCGGCTGAGGATGGTGGGCAGCATACGGTCATTCGCATGTCCGGCGAGCAGGAAGGACGTGCGCGGCTCGGGTTCTTCCAGCACCTTCAGGATCTTATTCGCCATGGAAGCATCCATCATTTCAGGCAACCAGATCAGCATCACCTTCCAGCCGCCGCGATGCGATTTAAGGCTGAGCTTACGCATCACCTCCGCGGCAATGTCCACGCCCATACGCAACTGCTTGTTCACGCCGTTTATCTTCTCGCGCCAGATGTCATCGTCCAGGTACGGCTGTTCCAGCACGGCTGCGCGCCAATCCGGCAAGTAGGGTTCGCACGTCCTGATCTTTTCTATCAAGTAGATGGGGAACACCAAATGCAGGTCGGGATGCGCCAGCTTGGCCACCATTTGGCAGGATGCGCAGGTGCCGCAACTATCGCCGGGGCCGGGCGCTTCGCATAAGAGGTATTGACCGTATGCCAGTGCAAGCGGGAGCACGCCGCTGCCACGTGGCCCCATGAAGAACTGGGCATGCGGCACGCGGCCTTCGCGAATGTTCCCGATCAGCCGGGCCTTCAGCGGGGTGTGGCCGATGATCTTGCTGAATTGCATGGTGCAAGTTTACGGGGCAGGGTTGAGGTTGGTGATTGGTGACTGGTGACTGGACGGCTGCGGTCCGGCTGCCGACATTTTCACCACAGAGTCACGGAGAAATAACGGATGGGTGATTGGTTGATAGTGATTAGTGATTGGTGACTGGATGGCTGCCGACCACCTGCCACTGCCACTGCCCACTGCCACCGCTTGTCCCCCACCTCCCTGAAGGCTACCTTTGTGCCCGCAAATCGCCTTAGAATCAATCTAAATAAGCCACTGACGGCACGCCTTGGAACATGCTGAAAATTAAAAATCTCCATGCCCGGATCGAAGGCAAGGAAATACTGAAAGGCCTCAACTTGGAAGTGAAGGCTGGTGAGATCCACGCCATCATGGGACCGAACGGCAGTGGCAAGAGCACGCTGGCCAATGTGCTCGCGGGCCGTTCCGAGTATGAGGTGACCGGCGGAAGCGTGAGCTACTTCGGTGAAGATCTGCTGGAACTGGCGCCGGAAGAACGCGCTTGGAAAGGCGTTTTCTTGGCCTTTCAATATCCAGTGGAAATTCCCGGAGTAAGCAACATGAACTTTCTGCGGACGGCAATGAACGAGGGAAAGAAAGCCCGCGGCGAAGCTGAACTTGGCGGCAAAGATTTCCTGGCGCTCGTTCGCGAACGCGCCAAGCTGGTGGAGATGGATCCTGCGCTGATGAACCGCAACCTGAACGTGGGCTTCAGCGGCGGCGAGAAGAAGCGCAACGAGATCTTCCAGATGGCCATGCTTGAGCCGAAGCTCGGTATACTCGACGAGACCGACAGCGGCCTGGACATCGACGCCTTGCGCGTTGTGGCCGGCGGCGTGAACAAGTTGCGCAACAAGGACAACGCCTTCATCGTGGTAACGCACTACCAGCGCCTGCTGGATTACATCATCCCCGATGTGGTACACGTAATGGCCGACGGCAAGATCATCAAGAGCGGACCGAAGGAACTGGCGCTGGAGCTGGAAGAAAAGGGATATGATTGGGTGAAAGGGTGATCAGATGATCAGACGATCAGACGATCAGATAATGGAATGCCGTTGCCGCGACGTGTGGCCCACGGAAATAGTAGATCGCATCTGGAACGTCGACCCATGGGGCCGACAATTGATTCAATGAGCACAGCAACTATATCAGACCCCAAAACAACCGTGCTTTCCGCTATGGAAGCAAGCACATGGCCCGGCGCTGCGGAAGCTTTGGCGCTCGCGCACGAGCTGCCGATCCCGGACCGTCGTACCGAAAAGTGGAAATACACACGCGTCACCAAGCTCTTCAACGCGAACTACGTTGCGCCGATAGCGCCCGATGTGGTTGAACTTCCTGCGCGTTTGCCTTTTCCCGCGACCCGCGTCGTCTTCGTTAACGGTCATTTCCGCGCGGATCTCAGTGATGAACTGAAGGCCGATAAAGGCGTGGTGATCGACAGCATCAAGAATCACCTCGGCCATGGTCCGTTGAAGGCGCACTACGGCAATATCGCGCCCATCGGCGACCGGCTCTTCACCGCGATGAACACGGCGGCGCCTACCGACGGTCTCATCATTCTCGCCACCAAGGGTTCAAAAACGAGCAAGCCGGTCCACATCCTGCGCATCACTATTGGCACGAAAGGCGCTGCCCCCATGCTGATCCAGCCGCGCGACCTCTTCATGCTGCATGAAGGAGCGGAATTGGAAGTGATCGACGAGCACGTCTCGGCTCCGCTCGACGGCCGCGCATCGGCTTCGCTCGACGGGCTATCATCTGCTTCATTGGTGAATGGCATTCGCGAAAGCGCGGTGGGCGAAGGCGCGAGCCTCACGTTGCATCTCCTGCAGAACGAAGCGGACGGCCCGGCGGACATCAATCTCGATGGCGTGACCGTCGCCGCCAAAGGACACTTCAGCATCGATACCACGACTCTTTACGGCCCACTGGTACGGAATGAAGTGAATGTTTCGCTGGCAGGACCCGAAGCCCACGCCGAACTGAGCGGCGTGTACCTGCTGGACGGCAATGCGCATTGCGACAACCACAGCTACATCGGCCACGACGTGCCGGACTGCACCAGCGACGAACTCTACAAAGGCATCGTGGCCGGAAAGGCAACGGGCGTTTTCAACGGCAAAGTGTACGTGAAGCAGGATGCCCAGCGCACCCGTGCCTACCAGAGCAACGCGAACATTTTGCAAGGCGATGATGCCCGCGTGTTTTCCAAACCCGAGCTGGAGATCTATGCTGACGATGTGAAGTGCAGCCACGGATGCACAATAGGCCGCATGGACGAGCAAGCGATCTTCTATCTCCGTTCACGCGGCGTAAGCGAGGCGGAAGCACGCCGCATGATGTCGCATGCCTTCATGACCAACGTGCTGGACCGGATCGCGAACGCGGATTGGCGGAAGCATTTGGAAGGGATGATCGATGCTAAACTGGAGGAGATTTGAATGACTACCACGAAGAACACAAAGAACGCGAAGGGGGTGCCGTCAAGTCGCCTGCCGTTTTTCTTCTTTGTGCCCTTCGTGTCCTTTGCGGTATAGAATATGGAACCAGTGTCAATCAAACCAACCTTTGACGTCGACGAGATCCGTGCGCAGTTCCCGATCTTGAAGGAGCTGGTGCATGGCCAGCCGCTGGTGTATTTCGACAACGCTGCAACGAGCCAGAAGCCGCGCCGTGTCATCAAGGCCGAAAGCGCTTACTACGCGAAGATCAATGCCAATGTGCATCGCGGTGTGCATACGTTGAGCACGCTGGCCACGGAGGCGCAGGAAGCCGCACGTGAGACCGTCCGTGCGCACATAAACGCGAAGCATGCGCATGAAGTGATCTTCACCGCAGGCACTACGGCGAGCCTGAATCTCGTGGCCAACAGTCTTGGTCAAATGCTGCTGAAAAAGGCCGATGAAGTCCTCATCAGCGGCATGGAGCACCACGCGAACATCGTTCCCTGGCAACTGGCTTGTGAGCGTTATGGAGCGAAGCTGAAAGTGATCCCGGTCAACGAGAATGGTGAGCTTGACATTTCCGCGATTCCGGGTCAAGCCCGGAATGACAACTCGTTTTCTGATCGCACCAAGATCCTCGCAGTCTCTCACGTCAGCAACACACTGGGCACGATCAACCCTGTAAAAGAGTTGATCGCGGAAGCGAAGAAGCGCGGCATTATCACCGTGGTGGACGGCGCGCAAGCAATCCCGCATCTGCCCGTTGACGTGCAAGACCTTGGCTGCGACTTTTATGCTTTCAGCGGACACAAAATGTATGCACCTACCGGAATCGGTGTGCTCTATGGACGCGAGGAATTGCTGGAGCAAATGCCACCGTGGCAAGGCGGCGGCGAGATGATCGATCAGGTCACCTTCGAGAAGACCACCTATGCCAAGTTGCCCTTCAAGTTCGAGGCTGGCACGCCGCACATTGCGGGCATCATCGGCTTGGGTGAAGCGGTCCGCTGGATGCAGGATTATGACCTCAGCGCTATGGCCGCGCACGAGCATGCACTGCTGGAACACGGCACCAAGGAGTTGCTTGCCATCGACGGATTGCGCATCATCGGCACAGCGAAAAAGAAAGTTGGCGTGATCAGCTTCGTCATTGAAGGAGTTCACCACTACGACCTCGGCACCTTGCTGGACCAACAAGGCATCGCGGTGCGCACGGGCCACCACTGCACGCAACCGCTTATGGAACACTTCGGCATCAGCGGCACCACAAGGGCAAGCTTTGCGCCTTTCAATACGATCGCTGAAGTGGATGCGATGGTTGCCGCGACGAAGAAGGCGGTGAAGATGCTGCGCTGATGAACACGACATTGGAACAAGCCCAACAAGAGATCGTGGACGAGTTCGCGATGCTCGGCGATTGGCAGGACCGCTATGAACAGTTGATCGAGCTGGGCAAGGAACTGCCGTTGATCGCCCCGGAATTCAAGATCGAAGAAAATCTCGTGCGTGGGTGCCAGAGCCGCGTATGGCTCACTGCTGAGCCTCGAGGAGAGACCGTCCATTTCACCGCGGACAGCGACGCGATGATCACCAAAGGATTGGTAGCGCTGCTGGTGCGTGTATTGAACGACCGAACGCCGCAAGAGATCATGAGCACACCGCTCACCTTCATTGACCGGATCGGCCTGCGGGAGCATCTATCACCGAACCGCAGTAACGGCCTCGTGGCCATGCTGGACCAAATGAAACGCTATGCACTGGCTTATTCCGCCAAGCAATGACCGACGACGAAAAAAAGCAATTGGAGGAGCGCGTGATCATGACGCTCAAGTCGATCTATGACCCCGAGATCCCTGTGGACATCTACGAGCTCGGGCTGATCTACGACGTGGTGGTGCGCGATGATGCGAGCATCTACATCAAGATGACCTTGACCAGTCCGGCGTGCCCCGTTGCGGGATCATTGCCCGGTGAAGTGGAGGCGAAAGTGGCGGAGACGATGGGTGCGAACGGTGCCAAGGTGGACTTGACTTTTGAGCCTGCTTGGGACCGGAGCATGATGAGCGAGGCTGCTATGTTGGAGCTTGGGTTTATGTGAGAAAAGGACGCGGAGGCGCGGAGGAAGAATTCTAACCGTCCCTGATTTGAATCGGGGGAGGTTACGACGAAACGGTAACGCAACGTACATCCATGAGCGACGAAAGCCCGATCATCAACAAGGTAGCTTCCAGCGGTCTCCAAACTTTGGACCTGGAGGATCTGTACCCGCAGGGCGAGCGTGCGGTCTTCGACATCGCACCGTTGCTTTGGGAAGGCATCGCGTTAAAGGAAAAAGATTTCCGGGCCTTCGTAAAAGATCATGATTGGTCGCAGTACCAGGGCACGTTTGTTTCAGTGCATTGCTCTGTTGACGCGATTATTCCGACGTGGGCTTTTATGCTGGTGGCCACTCATCTGCAACCCGTTGCCGCGTTCGTTTCACATGGCGATGCGGAGCAACTGGAACGCGCTGTGTTCACGCGTCTCGTGGCACAGCTGGATGTTGAACCGTACCGGGGTGCGCGCATCGTGGTGAAGGGTTGCAGCAAGCTGCCCGTGCCACTGAACGCCTACGTGGAACTCACGGCCAAGCTGCTGCCCGTGGTGAAGAGTTTGATGTTCGGTGAGCCGTGCAGCACCGTGCCACTTTACAAGGCTCCGAAAGCGTAGTGCTACCTTCGGCTCATGCGCCGATATTTACTCCTGTTGTCCGTCTTGCTTGGAATGTGCGTAACCGCCCAACCGGTTGTGTCACCGGACAGTACGAACATCCCCAACAGCGAAAACGGCTGGTACCTCAGTCCGCACGGCACCATCCGGATCCTGGTGCTCTTCGCCGAAGTGGATTATGACGTGCATCCGGATCTGGACCCGGGTCCCGGTGGCGGCGTGAACTGGCCCAAAGGGCAATTGCCCAATTGGAAGGACAACCTGTTTGACCCCTTCGCGCTGAACCAGCCCAAGGCCATGGTGTCGCAGTATTACCATGAGATGAGCCTCGGCAACTTCACGGTGCTGGGCGATTACGTTGACAGGCTGATCGTGGTGAAGGAAAGTGAGCAGAAAAACCTGCGCGATTACAGCGGTATGGCATGGTCGAACGCTAATAAAACCGGCGAATTTCACACAGCGCGCAACTTGTCCATCGCCGATTTCGACCAGTGGCGCGATGGCGGTCGGCCGGGCATGCCGAAGGTGAATGAACCGGACGAACCGCACAGTTTCGACCATGTGATGGTGATCTTACGCAACAGCCCGCTGCCGGACGGCAACGGCAGCACCGACGCTGGAAGCTCAGGTTCTCTCTTCGGTTATCCGAGTGATACGCAAAGCAGATTCGGGGCCAGTTCGGAGCTTCCGTTCGGCATTTTGAAGCACGAGTTCAACCACCTGCTCCTCGGTGGCAACAACTTCCATAGCGGCGGCGGGAATGCGCCTAATTTCACTTCCTACTTCATACCGCTTCAAGGCGGATGGAGCATGATGGGCGCGGCGAACAGCTCTTTGCTCACGGCATGTGCCTGGGACCGGGACCGGCTGGGCTGGTACACCAAGGAAGCTGCGAACAAGATCCACGCCGTGGACCCGGCGGGACATGAATTGAACGGCGACATCGACCCCTTGTCGGGCGATACCGGCTTCTACGTACTGCGTGATTTCGTCACCACCGGCGATGCACTTCACATCCGCATGCCCTTCATTCCAGAGGATGAACACCCGCAATGGCTCTGGTTGGAAAACCACCAGACCGAATCGCGGAACCATTGCACCACGGACCGGTTCCACTTCGAGGAGAACCCTTGTGTGAAGAAGGCCGTTCCAGGCATTTATGCTGCGATGCAGGTGGACCGTGCGAACAAAACGGGAACGAACATCTACGGTGGTTATGCCGACTATCTCCGGCCGGTCGGCGCCAACGGCAACTACGACCTTTTCCTGCGGGGCGACACCATCACCTTCAAATGCTTGTGGCCCGGTCCCACGCAGCCTTACTTCCTGCGCAATGCGAATGCCAACCCGCTCACGGGAAGCCAAGACCTTGAATTCCCGTTAACGGACCGGAACAACGACGGCACGATCAGCCGCGCGGAGATGTTTGCACGAAAAGTGGAGATCAACAACGGCAAAGAGCTGGACGAGGCGATTTTTCTGGGCAACTCACGGCAAGCCTTCACCCCGCAGGGCAACAACAAGATCGGCATGGGCACCAATCCTTCCAGCGCGAACATGCTGTCTCTTGTTTGCGACAAAACGCGGGAAACCTTAAAGGCCAGCAAGCCGAACAACCGCACCGTGCGGCTAAACGGTATAAGTGTGGAACTGTTGGAACAACGCGCGGACGGCGGCATCTTGGTGCATGTCCGCACCGGGGATGTGCGGATCGACCGGGACGTGCGCTGGTGTGCGGACAGCATCGTGCTTCCGCAATTGGCCGGGCCGGATGGGCGGTCCATGATCGTGGCCGCCAAACGCACCGTACTGGTGGACCGCTCCGCAACACCCACGCGCATGTTGGCACAAGGGGCTGAACGCGGCAAGACCTGGTTCAGCCCCCCCACGCAATTCACGCTGCTGCCCGGAGCCGATGTGTTGGTGGAAAAGAAAGCCGCGTTGGAATTGAAGAACGGTTCGGCGCTGCACGTGATGCCCGGCGCGAAGATCACCTTGACGAAAAAGGCGCGACTGCGGATCGGTAACGATTGCCAAGTGGTGCTGCACGGCACGGGCGCACTGGTCGGTAATGAGCGTTGCCTGCGGAAGTTGCGCAAGCAGGGCCGCCTCGTCAACGTTGCGGAATAGCGCTGTCCGGAACCTCCGGCGATCTGCTTTTCCGCCACGGCGCGAAGCGCCATTCCCAGGCCATAAAGGCGGCCAAGAGGCCGTATTCCACCGGTATCCACCAATACGGTTGTGCAAACGGCACTTGGCCGTAGGTGAGGTATGTGGGCATGATCAACAAGGACCAAGCGACTGGCCAATACCAATTACTGGCTATGCCGAACGCCACCAAAGGGAGTATGTACCACGGGTGTACCACTTGACCACAGAAAAGAAAAATGGCGGAGACCCACAGCATGAATCCTGCGAAGGAAATTTGCTTCTTCCACCAAGCCCAAGCTGTCAATGCTCCGATGCTCAGCAGCATGAGCGCGGGCAAGAGTCCTGTTCCCTTCACCGCTGTATCGCCCAGCACGCGGCGCAAGCTTTCGAAAAGTAAGCCGTTCAGTTCAAGATAATTGCCATATAGCTTCACGCTGGAAAGGAAGTGCGGCACCAGGTCGGGTGTCCAAAACGGCACCCATGCCACCGTGAAAACAGAGGCGGCGAAAGCGATCGGTGCGATGGATTTTTTCAGTCCGTATTTCACCGGCAGCCACGCGAGAAAAAGGATCGGCCAAAGTTTCACGGATGCTGCAATGGCCAGCAATGCCGCCGCGCCGAAACTGCGTTCGCGGCGTAAAAGCACGAGCGCCCAAAGGCAGGCGGGCAGGGCCAGTGCCTCGGTATGCAGATTCACCGTGAACTCCATCAGCACGAGCGGGTTCAGCGCATACAAGGCCAACAACCACGCAGCATTCTTCGGCCCCTTCAGCAACACAGCCAAGGCCAATAGCGTAAGTAGTTCTGCAAGCAGCACGATCGCACGCATCGCCCATGTCGCGTGCAAAATATTGCCTTGCCCTACTGCAGCGGCGGCCCAAAAAGCGGTTTGCGCCACGGGTGGGTAAACGGAATAAAAATGCGGGGAGTTGAGCTGCGCATAGGCTTCCGGCGTGAACGCCTCAGGGTCTTCAGCCAGCAATTCCTCAGGCGTTGAACCGAACGGGGAGATCCCTTCCACGGAGCACATGCCGTCCCATAAATAGCGGAAGTGGTCGTCCGTCCAACTAACGGGCGCGAAGAAGAGCAGTACGCGCAGCCCCATGGCCAAGGTGATCAGGCCCTTCGCGGTATCAGGTGCGCGCCTTGCCGCCAGCAGGTATGCCGCGAAAGCGACAGCAAACCCGGCCAATAATGACGCACTTTGCGAACGCGTGGGAACGTACGCCAGGTAAGCCATGGCTGCGGCCAGAAAGAGCCACGAAGCCAATGATGCCATGCGCTTCATTCCCCAAAGAACGGTGTGCCGGAACGAACGTGAAGTTGCGCGGCTCGCAAACAGTTCGCTACATTGGCATTCCTATCGGGTTCCGGAAATGCGTTTAACGCGCAAACCCGTAACTCGCTAACCCGCAACGCGTAACTCGTAACGCTTCAGAACATGCCAAGAAAGATCAAGTCAGGCCTTATCCAGATGAGCCTCCCGAAAACGGAAGGCGAAGGCACCATCCCCGAGATCATTGATGCGATGGTGCAGAAGCACATCCCGTTGATCGAAAAAGCAGGAAAAGAAGGTGTGCAGATCCTGTGTTTGCAGGAGATCTTCAACACGCCCTACTTCTGTCCGGGACAGGACAAGAAGTGGTACGAAAGCGCGGAGCCCGTGCCCGGCCCCACAACGGAGCTGATGCAGACCTACGCCAAGAAGTACAACATGGTCATCATTGTGCCGATCTACGAGAAGGAGTCACCTGGTGTGCTTTACAACACGGCGGCGGTGATCGATGCGGATGGCACCTACTTGGGCAAGTACCGCAAGAACCACATTCCGCACACCACCGGTTTCTGGGAGAAATTCTTCTTCAAGCCCGGCAACTTAGGTTACCCTGTTTTCCAAACGAAGTATGCGAAAGTGGGTGTATACATCTGCTACGACCGCCACTTCCCTGATGGCGCAAGATGCCTCGGCCTCAACGGCGCGGAGATCGTGTACAACCCTTCCGCCACGGTGGCGGGTCTGAGCGAATACCTCTGGAAGTTGGAGCAACCGGCGCACGCCGCAGCGAACGGCTACTTCATGGGCTGCATCAATCGCGTTGGTGAAGAGAAACCGTGGAACCTCGGCAAATTCTATGGCCAGAGCTACTTCGTAGACCCGCGCGGACAAATTTTCGCACAAGCCAGCCGCGATGACGATGAACTGCTCATTGCTGAATTTGACCTGGACCTGATCGAAGAAGTAAGGAGCACGTGGCAGTTCTTCCGCGACAGAAGGCCGGAGACTTATGGAAGGTTGGTGGAGCTTTGAAATACAAGTTCGTTACGCGTTAACGAGTTACGGGTTACGTGTTCGATCCACAGCACCACCAACTCGTAACCCACCAACCCGTAACGTCTGAACCCGCAACACATCAACCCGTAACAGGAAACGCATCCAATGGCAGAATACAAACGACCCAGTTCAAAAGCGGAGTTCGAAAAGAACTTCCACCCGAAGAAGCCGTTGATGACGGACACGGAAGCCTACTACGAAAGCTCCCGCTGCCTGTACTGCTACGATGCTCCATGCATCAACGCGTGTCCCACGGGGATTGACATACCGCTCTTCATCCGGCAGATCAACAGCGACAACAAGGACGGTGCAGCCAAGACGATCTATGAGAGCAACTGGATGGGCCATGCCTGCGGGAATGTCTGCCCTACCGAGGAACTCTGCGAAGGCGCTTGCGTGTACAACCACAGCGATGTGAAGCCCATCGAGATCGGGCGCTTGCAAGCACATGCTACGGACAGGGTGATCCGCTCGAAGAAAAAGCTTTTCCGCACTGGCAAAGACACCGGCAAGAAGATTGCCATTGTGGGTGCAGGTCCCGCGGGTATTTCCGCTGCTTGCGAATTACGCATGCTCGGCCATGCGGTGGACATCTACGAAGCGAAGGCCAAGCCCAGCGGCCTCTGCGTCTATGGCGTGGCGCCATATAAATTAACGAACGAGGAAGCGGTTGATGAGGTCAACTATTTGCAAGAACAGTTCGGCTTCAACGTGCATTACAACAAACCGATCACCGGTCGTGCGGATTTTGAAAAACTGGAGAAAGGCTATGATGCGATCTTCATCGGCATCGGCTTGGGAGGGACTTCTTCCTTGGGCGTACCCGGCGAAGACAAGCAAGGTGTGATCGGTGCATTGGAGTTCGTGGAGGAGCTGCGGATGAAGCAACAAAAGACTCCAGTCGGCAAAAAGGTGATCGTGCTCGGAGGCGGCAACACCGCGATGGACGCTGCCAGCGAAAGCTGCCGCATGGGTGCCGAAAGCGTGATCATTGCTTACCGTCGCGGGCCGGAGGAAATGGGCGCGTACAGCTTCGAGTTCGACCTCGCAAAAAAGAGCGGTGCGAAGGCTTTGTTCAATGTAACGCCTATTGAAGTAATGGGTGACAAGGCTGTTACGGGTGTGAAGTTCATCCGCAACAAAGCAGCCTACGGAAAGATCGAAGCGATATCCGGAAGCGAGTTCGTTGAACCCTGTGATATGGTGCTGCTCGGCACCGGCCAAGGCAAACAGGTGGAATTACTGGAGCAGATCTCCGGCGTGAAGCTGGAACACAAGAGCCGCATCCTCGATGACCGTGGGCGGCTGGTGGTGAACGAGCATTTCCAAACCAACAATCCGAAGTATTTTGCTGCGGGCGATGCCGTGAATGGCGGTGTGGAAGTGGTGAACGCTGCGGCAGAGGCAAAGAAGGCAGCGCACGGAATTGATCAATACTTGAAGAAATAAGCCCATGGCAGATCTCAGGACAAACCTCGCGGGCATCAAAAGCCCGAACCCTTTTTGGCTCGCCAGCGCGCCGCCCACCAACAGTGGCTACCAGATCATGAAAGCCTTTGATGCGGGCTGGGGCGGCGCCGTGTGGAAGACGCTGGGCGTGCCCGTGGTGAACGTGAGCAGCCGCTACGGCAGCTTGAACTACCGCGACAACCGCATGATGGGCTTCAACAACATCGAGCTGATCACTGACCGGCCTTTGAAGGACAACCTGCGCGAGATCTCCGAGGTAAAGAAGCGCTTCCCTGACCATGCCGTGATCGCTTCGCTGATGGTGGAGACGCGCGAGGAATGGCACAACATCGTCCGCGACGTGGAGAACGCCGGGGCCGATGGGATCGAGTTGAATTTCGGGTGTCCGCACGGTATGTGCGAGCGTGGCATGGGCAGCGCCGTGGGCCAGGAGCCGAAGGTGTTGCAGACCATTGTGGAATGGGTGAAGGAAGTGGCCAAAATCCCCGTGATCACCAAGCTCACGCCGAACATTTCGGACATCACGCGGCCGGCGCGTGCTGCAAGAGCAGGTGGTAGCGATGCGATCTCGTTGATCAACACGATCCAAAGCGTCATCGGCGTGGACCTGGACACCTTCGTGCCCTCCCCCAACGTGGACGGCAAGAGCACCAACGGTGGTTACTGCGGTCCGGCCGTGAAGCCCATTGCGCTGAACATGCTGAAAAACTGTGCGCAGGACAAGCAGGTCGGCATTCCGATCAGCGGGATCGGCGGCGTGGAGAATTGGCGTGACGCTGCGGAATTCATTCTCCTTGGTGCCACTTCCGTCCAAGTGTGCACCGCCGTAATGCACTTCGGCTTCGGCATTATCCGCGACTTGAAAACAGGACTGGAGCGCTACATGGACGAAAAGGGCTTCAAGACCATAGAGGATTTCCGTGGAAAGGCGCTCCCGAACATTTTGCATTGGGAAGACCTCAACCTGAAATACAAGGTGGTGGCCGACATCAACAAAGACAAGTGCATCGGCTGCCAGCTCTGCTACACCGCCTGCGAGGACGGCGCGCACCAGGCCATTTCGCTAAGCAGCGACCCTGCGGACCGCAAACCGACGATCATCGAAGAAAACTGCGTGGGTTGCAACCTCTGCTCCATTGTTTGTCCCGTGGAAGATTGCATCACCATGGAGCGCCGCGATGACGGCAAGCAACACCTCACCTGGGGTGACCGTACGCGCGAAGGCAACATCCCGAAGACCTTCGATGATCCACTGGCTGGCGGCTTGCACCATTGGGTTCCTGAACCTGCGGAGGCGCTGGCAAAGGTGAAGCCGCGGCATTACAAGGGATAAGCGCGGGGTCAGCCATTCCTTTGGAAAATAGGCATCGCCTTGGCATTCGGATTTCCAAGCTGTTCCATGCACAAGAAGGGCATGTGGAACATGCAGCCTCATGAATAACATGTTGATCCGTTCCCTACGCTACATTCGTTCAACTTAAACCCCACCACCATGGAACGCAAAGCCCGCATGCGCCAATTTGCCCTGCCCGCACTTGGGCTCATCCTGACCATAAGTGGGTTTTCGCGCTTGGTCGGTAATGAGAACATCCGGGCTATCCAAATGATCTACCTGATCATGATCGGTGTATTTATAGGCACCTTACTTCGAAATGTTCTCGCGCATTTTCGTGGCCAAGGGGTTTCGGGACAATAGCGGGAATAAAGTTTCTGCCGCACTCGTTACAGGAACGGCAATGGGGCTAAACCTTCCAATTGAGCACAAAAAGGCCCCAGCTTTACGCTGAGGCCTTTCGCTCCCCGGGTTGGACTTGAACCAACGACCCCCTGATTAACAGTCAGGTGCTCTAACCAGCTGAGCTACCAGGGAAGGTACCCCTCTTTCAAAGGGAGCGCAAAAGTAGGAAGTCCGGGCATTCCTGCAAGCAGATCATTTCCGGTGCTGAAAAAACTGCGCTAAGCCGCTGCTGGACGGCGTTTGGCACGTTCCGACCTAGCGAAGTTCACGGCGACCATGGCCAAAAGGCGCGCCAACGGCTATTTTCGCGGCCCTTACCGGGCCTATAGCTCAGCGGTCAGAGCAGCGGACTCATAATCCGTTGGTCGCAGGTTCAAATCCT
>Ga0209480_10001295_pt1 | contig 18384 bp, 19 predicted proteins | sample JI61114C2DNA_FD_187501 | JGI IMG/M metagenome (GOLD analysis project Ga0209480, IMG submission 187501) | Wastewater effluent complex algal communities from Wisconsin, to seasonally profile nutrient transformation and Carbon sequestration -... | ecosystem: Engineered > WWTP > Effluent > Algae... | reverse complement strand
TATGACTAAATGTAATTAATGAAAGGTAACTTTTCATGTGAGCACAAAGTTACAAAATGCCTTTTTTCTTTTTCCGCGCTATTAACCAGTTGTCAACGGTTTCCAAAGACTGTGCATTCCAGCACATAGCCTTGGTTAAACCGCCTTTTCGGGCTGAAATCACACCCCATTTAATATCGCCTATACCTTCAATGCTGTGCGCATCGGGGTTAATAGAAGTCATTACCCCTTTTTCTATGGCATAGGGAATATAAGTATGGTCAATATCCAAACGGTACGGATTGGCATTAATTTCTATCACCACATCATTAGCAGCGCAGGCATCAATAATTTTTTTATGGTCGACAGGATATCCAGGGCGACTCAATAACAATCTGCCGGTCATGTGACCTAAAATAGTGGTATATGGATTTTCAATCGCGCGTAATAATCGCTGAGTTGCCTTATCAATATCCATTTTTAAATTTTGGTGAATACTGACAATTACTAAATCAAATGTTTTTAAAACAGCATCATCATAATCGAGTGTACCATCATTTAAAATATCACACTCAATACTCGAATAAATTTTAATTCCAGCAGTTGAATTTAATGCAGTTATTTCTTTTTGTTGGGCAATAATTTGTGCTTCAGTTAAACCTCCTGCGTATACCGCAGTTTTGCTGTGATCGGAAATGACAAAATAAGTGTAACCATTTTTTTTGCAGGCTTCTGCCATTTCTGCAACAGTATTTTTTCCATCACTCCAAGTGCTGTGATTATGCACCACACCTTGAATATCTTCAAACCTTACGATTGGGTTATCTATTTCAACCTGTTTGATTGCAGCAACTCTCAATTCCGGCGCCCTGTAAGATTCTCCGGCTGCTTCAAACAATGCTTCTTCAGAATAAAATTGTGTTTTACCATTTAATTTTGGTAATACACCATTGACAAAATCTTCGTCGCCGGTGCGGACAAATAATTCAAAATAAAACTGGGCATCTTCAACAATAATGATTTGGAAATGAATATCATTTTGTGCTTTACCAATTATAAGTGTTTCATTTTGTTGCTCGATTTCAAGAAATGAAAATGCACTAAGATGTTGTGATATATTTGCCGATTTATTTACAATAAACTGAACTACATCAATAATATTATCCTGTCTTCTGATGGCACCGCATAATGCTATTTTTCCATTCGTTAATTGTTGTTGCATTGTAGCCAACATTTCATCAACTAAAGCGGCAATAGTAGCATACCTGAATTTACCCTGATTGCTTTGATAATAATTTATCGATTGAATTACACTCTCCTGTGTTTTTTCACCAAAACCTTTCAATTTGGACAACCTATTTTCATTACAGGCATATAATAATTCGCCAATTGTTTCTATTCCCAATTCACGCCAAATCACACCTACTTTTTTACCACCAAGTCCTTTGATGCGCAAAATTTCAATTATTCCCGGAGGCGTAATAGCCATCAATTCCTCTAATGCCGCAATGGTCCCGGAGTTGCGCAACTCAACAATTTTAGCAGCTACCGACTTCCCAATACCCTGACGTTTGGCTAAGTCATCTTCCTCCAATTCCATCACAGGTTCGTGGATACGACCTATCTGAAAAGCAGCATTAGCGTAACTTTTTGTCTTAAAATCATTCTCCCCATGCAGTTCCATTAAACCGCCAATGGTCTTAAAAATTGTCGAAACTTCTTTGTTTGATAACATACCTTGCTCGCAAAAATACATTGTTTACAACGATTTGAGCCTAAAATTTGGAAATGTGAAAAAAGTACTATTACATTTGCACAAATGTTTAACAATATTGTTAAACTAATATGTCAATATTACTGAAATAGACAAAAACACCGAACAAAAGATCCTGGACGCAGCCCGCAAAGTATTTACGCGACAAGGGTTTGCAGCTGCAAGGATGGATGATATTGCCCAGGAAGCCGGCATTAACCGCGCTTTACTACACTACTATTTTAGGTCAAAACAAAAGTTGTTCGATGTCATTTTTGCTGAAAACATGGGTAATTTTTACAGCAGCTTCGTATCAATTTTAGGTTCAGATGCCGACCTGGAAACTAAAATCCGGAGCCTTGTGCATGCTGAAATAGATATGTTGCTCAAAAATCAGGATCTCCCCTTATTTATCATCAGTGAAGCAAGTCGCAATCCTGAAATGATGATAGCACAAATGGCACATGTCCCTGTAAGGCAATTTATGATGCAATTTGTTCAACTCATTAACTCAGAGGCAGCAAAAGGAAATATTAAAACTATCAACCCAATTCATTTACTCATGCACATTATGTCATTGTGTATTTTCCCTTTTGTTGGAAGACCGGTGTTTATGCATGTTACCGGAACAGATATGAGTGGATTTGAAAACCTGATGGAAGAAAGAAAAAATATTATTGCGGATTCAGTAATACAATTGATTAAAAAATAATGGTTATGAAAAAATTTGGTTTAGTTGTGTATGTGCTTTTTGTGATAACATCCTCCAACTATGCGCAATCTGTTATTACACTTAATACATGTTATAGTTTAGCTGAAGCTCATTATCCATTTGTTGCTCAAAAAAATATATTGGCACAAATAACTGATGAAGCCATACAAAAAATAAATGCAGTGTGGCAACCTCAGGTGTATATCAATGCGCAGGCTACCTATCAAAGTGATGTTACTTCGTTAGGTATTTCTATCCCCGGAATTGAAATTCAGGAGTTGAGTAAAGACCAGTATAAAGCGACACTTGATATTTCACAAACCATATATGATGGTGGAATTAGTAAACAACAACGTGCCATACAAACAATAAATACCGATGTGGAAACACAAAAAGTAAATGTAGACATGTATAAAATCCGCGAACGGGTTAATCAAATTTACCTAGTGATTCTTCAGGCTGAAAAACAATTGGCATTGGTAGACAATCTGAAAATTGAATTAAATAATCAGGCAGAAAAAATAAAAGCTGGTCAGCAATTTGGGACAGCTACACAATTTCAGGCTGATATTCTTGCTGCAGAAATAATTAAAGCGGACCAAAAACGAATCGAAATAGTCGCTGCAAAAGAAGCCGCTATTAATATGCTGAATCAAATAACAGGTAGCAACTTTAATTATCAAACTGCATTTCAAACACCTGTAATTGGCATTGCTGAAAACGATACGCTCATCAACCGACCTGAATTAACGTTGTATGATTCGCAAAGCAAATTATTACAAGCACAAATGTCATTTGCAGAAGCTGCCACCCTACCTAAACTGAGTTTGTTTGTTCAAGGCGGTTACGGACGTCCGGGATTAAACTTTTTAGATGATACATTTCAATTTTATTATTTGGGGGGAATAAAATTTAATTATCCTTTGTGGACCGGCAATAGCAAATCACATGATGCCGCTATATATAAGTTGCAGGCAGATAATATTGAAAATTATAAATCCACTTTTACAATGAACATGTCTGTTCAATCGGAACAACAATATGCAGAAATAAAAAAAGTAAATCAACTCATTGAAAAGGACCAGGAACTCATTACACTTAAAATTAAAATAAAAACCGGCGCACAAGCGCAACTTGATAACGGCACAATGGCTGCGGATGATTATGTGAAATACGTAACTGACGAAAACGAAGCAAAAATTAATCTAGCCATTCATCAAATGCAATTGGTTGCTGCTCAAATTAATTATCTGACAATTATTGGTAAATTATAAGTATATGAAAAAAACCTTAATCATATTGAGTGCAACAATTTTGTTAGCGAGTTGCGCCGGAGAAGAAAATGCTTTCGATGCTACCGGAACATTCGAAGCAAAAGAAATAATTGTTTCAACAGGCGTTGGCGGAAAAATTATTCAATTAAAAGCGGAAGAAGGCGACAGCTTATCTGCTAATGCCATTGTTGGTACCATTGATACTACACAACTCTATTTAAAAAAATTGCAGCTACAGGCACAAATTAAAGCGGTGTTGAGCAAACAACCGGATATCAATTCACAAATTGCAGCATTGCAAGAACAAATCAAAACTGCTAATACTGAAAAAATGCGAATCGACAACCTGGTAACAGCAGGCGTTGGCACACAAAAACAAGCTGATGATATTCGCAGTCAGATTTCGGTATTACAAAAACAATTGGATGCACAACAAACTGCACTGCAAATTACATCACAGTCTATTTACCAGGAGGTAACACCATTAACCATGCAAATTGCACAAGTTGATGACCAATTAGTGCAATCAGCTATACTAAATCCGGTAAAAGGAACAGTGCTTACTCTTTATGCAGAACAAGGCGAATTTACTACGCCCGGAAAAGCGATTTATAAAATTGCAGACCTGAGTACCATGACTTTACGTGCCTATATTACCGGTGCACAATTAGCAGAAATTAAACTTGGTCAGCAGGTTACCGTTAAAATAGACAACGGCGAAAAAAATTATTCGGAGTTACCCGGCACCATATATTGGATTTCTGAAAAAGCAGAATTTACACCCAAAACTATTCAAACAAAAGAAGAACGTGCCAATTTAGTGTATGCAATTAAAGTAAAAGTACCAAACAACGGCCAAATAAAAATTGGCATGTATGGTGAATTGATATTGAATAAATAATATGAGCGGCATTCAAATTCATCAAATCAATAAGTCCTTTAATAAAGGAAAGGTGAAGGCATTAACCGATATTTCGTTTAATGTGCAGCCTGGTGAATTATTTGGTTTAATAGGACCTGACGGAGCAGGAAAAACTACCTTGTTTCGAATACTCACTACGCTTTGGTTAGCAGACAGCGGAACAGCAAGCGTGAACGGCCTTGATGTGATAAAACAATATGCAGACATTCGCAAAATAATCGGCTATATGCCCGGTAAATTTTCGTTGTATCAGGATTTAACTGTCGAAGAAAATTTACAGTTTTTTGCTACGTTATTTCATACATCAATCGAAAAAAATTATGACCTGATTAAGGATATTTATATTCAGCTCGAACCATTTAAAACCCGTAAAGCAGGAAAATTATCAGGTGGTATGAAACAAAAACTGGCATTGTGTTGTGCGTTAATTCACAAACCAAAAGTTTTGTTTTTAGATGAACCAACAACTGGTGTTGACCCTGTTTCGAGAAAAGAATTTTGGGAGATGTTAAAACGATTGCAAAAAGAACTGACCATCGTTGTATCTACACCATATATGGATGAAGCGAACTTGTGCGATAGAATTGCATTAATTCAAAAAGGACATATTTTACAAATTGACAAACCGGCAGCCATTATAAATGGGTTTGACAAAACACTATTCGCAGTTAAGACTTCCAATATGCATAAACTGATTAGCGATGTTCGCAATTTACCGGAAGTAAACAGCTGTTTTGGCTTTGGCGATTATTTGCACGTCACCACCAACAATAACAATACAAACGAAACTCATTTAATAGCAGCTATAACAGCTAAACAACATACCGATATTGAAGTAAAAATAATTCAACCTGAAATTGAAGATTGTTTTATGGCATTAATGGAAAAGGAATAACAAGATGGCAGATAAAGTAATCATAACAGAAAACTTAACCAAAAAATTCGGCGACTTCACAGCCGTTGATGGTATTTCATTTCATGTAAATAAGGGTGAAATATTTGGATTTTTAGGTGCCAATGGTGCAGGCAAAACTACAGCTATGAAAATGCTGATTGGTATTTGGGAACCAACATCAGGTAAAGCCGAAGTTGCGGGTTATGATATTTATCGCGATATGGAAAACATCAAAAAAAGTATTGGTTATATGAGCCAACGCTTTTCTTTATATGAAGATATACCGGTAATTGAAAACATTCGTTTTTTTGGCGGGATATACGGATTAAGTCGCGCAGAAATTAAAGAAAAGTCTGCTGCCTTATTACATAAATTAAACTTAACCGGTGAATCTAAAACATTAGTAAGTGCACTCCCATTAGGGTGGAAACAAAAACTGGCTTTTTCTTTGGCCATCATCCATCAGCCAAAAATTGTTTTTTTAGATGAACCAACAGGTGGTGTAGACCCGATTACCAGAAGGAAATTTTGGGAATTGATTTACGATGCAGCCAACGAAGGTGTAACTGTATTTGTCACCACACATTATATGGACGAAGCAGAATATTGCGACCGAATAAGTATTATGGTTGATGGTCGTATTGCCGCATTAGATACGCCCGCTGCATTAAAAAAACAATTTAATGCCGATAATATAGATCAAATATTTACACATCTTGCAAGAGGTGCAAAAAGAACAGCCGATTAATATGCAACAATTTTGGGTATTTGTTAGAAAGGAGTTTTATCATATTTTCCGCGACAAAAAATCGCTGCTCATCATTTTTGCATTACCTATTGCACAAATGCTGATTTTCGGTTTTGCATTAACCAACGAAATAAAAAATACGCAAATTGGCATCTTGGATAATGCTAATGATGAAGCTTCGCTTAACCTCATTGCCCAACTGGATGCCAGTAAATATTTTGAAATAAGTAACACATTTACTAATCCCGACGAAATTGATGCCGCATTTAAGGCAGATAAAATTAAACTGGCTATTGTAATCCCTCCTAATTTTAAATCTGAACTCGCACACAATAACTCAGCACGCATTCAATTATTGGCTGATGCCACTGACCCAAATACAGCAACTACCTTAGAAGTATATGCTAGTGCTGTTATTCGCGATTATCAAAATACTATTAATAATAATTTCAAACTCCCCTATTCCATATCCACAGAAATTCGGATGTTGTATAATCCGCAATTAAAAGGAGCATATTTATTTGTGCCTGGGGTAATGGGTATGATTTTATTACTGATATCAGCCATGATGACTTCCATTTCCATTGTGCGAGAAAAGGAATTAAATACCATGGAAATTATTTTAGCATCGCCGTTAAAACCTATGATACTCATACTTAGTAAAGCGGTGCCATATATGGTAATTTCTTTAATTAACGTTTCTACTATTTTGTTAATCAGTGTAACACTTTTAGACTTGCCTATAAACGGCAGTATCTGGTTAGTATTTGGTGTATGTTTTTTATTTATTACAACTGCCTTGTCGTTGGGGCTTATGATAAGTAATATTACAGACTCACAACAAACGGCAATGTTTATTTCGTTGATGGGTTTGATGTTACCTACATTAATATTAAGCGGGTTTATGTTTCCGATTGAAAATATGCCGGTACCTATGCAGGTATTGTCCAACATTGTACCTACTAAATGGTTTTTTATCATCATAAAAGATGTCATGATTAAGGGATTAGGATTTAGTAGTGTTTGGCGTGAAATATTGATTTTAGCAGGGATGACGGCATTTTTCCTGATTATCAGTTGGAAAAAATTTAAAATGCGATTGGCATGAGAATTTTATTAGTGATATTAAGAAAAGAGTTTCAGCAGATAATGCGGAACCCATCTATATTGCGTATCATATTTATGATGCCGGCAGTGCAGTTATTGATTCTGCCACTTGCAGCTGATTATGAAGTAAAAAATGTAAATCTCACCGTTGTAGACCAGGACCATTCTACCTATTCACAGTTATTATTAAATAAATTAAGTGCTTCCGATTATTTTATCATCCAGGATGTTGCTGATAATTATGATGCAGCCATGGTTGATATAGAAAAAGATGTTTCGGATATTATTTTAACCATTCCACCACATTTTGAGCGTGATTTAATTAGAGAAGATGAAGCTAAGTTATCACTGGCAGTTAATGCTGTAAATGGAGCAAAAGGAAATATCGGCGCATCTTACGCGGCAAATATTATTAATGAATACAACCAGGAAATTCGTAAAACATGGTTTACCATGCCAGAATTTAATCCTGTGCCTATAATCGACATCACCTATAGTAATTGGTATAATGATGGTATGAGTTATACGCTATTTATGGTGCCCGGCATTTTAGTAATTTTATTAACCTTGGTTGGCAGTTTTTTATCTGCCTTAAATATTGTCCACGAAAAAGAAGTCGGCACTATTGAACAAATAAATGTTTCCCCAATTAAAAAATACCAGTTTATATTAGGCAAATTAATTCCATTCTGGTTAATTGGGTTTGTCGTTTTAACCATTGGTTTATTAATTGCCCGTTTTGTTTATGGTATAATTCCTGCAGGTAATATGGGGCTGATATATTTATTTGCTGCTGTATTTTTATTTGCATTATTAGGTATTGGATTATTGGTATCGACAATTGCCGAATCGCAACAACAGGCCATGTTTATTTCCTTCTTTTTTATGATGATATTTATTCTGATGGGTGGTCTCTACACTTCAATTGATAGTATGCCACAATGGGCGCAGGTAATTACCTGGTTTAATCCGGTAAAATATTTTATTGAAGTAATGCGTATGATTGTAATGAAGGATAGCAGTTTAGCCGATATTAGTCACAACTTACTCGTAATTGGAATAATGGCCGTAATATTTAATACTTGGGCTGTATTGTTATATCGGAAAAGAGTGTAACGCGCTACTAGTTATATGGTCATTATAATTAATTCTCTTTATTTTTGAATGATCAGTTGCCACTATACATTTTAAAAAACTTTATTGGTTGCCTGAAATACACGTAATTAAAGGGCACAAAAAAAGAGGCTATCTTTTGGAGACAGCCTCTTGAAATATGTTGAATTCGGAATTAAGCTTCTGCTTCTGCCGGAATTACATTTACAAATGAACGATCTTTACGACCTTTTGTGAAAGTTACTACACCTTCAACTAATGCAAAAATGGTATGATCTTTACCCATTCCCACGTTTTTTCCGGGATGGAATTCAGTGCCTCTTTGACGGATGATAATATTACCTGCAATTACAGGTTGACCACCCCAGATTTTAACACCTAAACGTTTACTGTGACTTTCACGACCGTTTTTGGAACTACCGACGCCTTTCTTATGTGCCATGTTGTTTAGATTTAATTGATTTTTTCGATTTTGATTTTTGTGAATGATTGACGGTGACCGTTTTTAACGCGGTAATTTTTACGACGTTTTTTCTTAAAGATGATAACTTTGTCACCCTTTACATGTGAAAGTATTGTAGCTGAAACACTAGCTGATGCTACAGTTGGGCTACCAACCTGCACCTTGTCGTCTTTCGCTTTAAGGAGTACTTCCTTAAACTCAATCTTGTCCCCTTCATTGCCTTCCTGGCGATGAACAAAAATCTCCTGGTTTTCCTCAACCTTGAATTGCTGGCCAGCTATGTTTACTATTGCGTACATGACTTTTAAAATGAAGTTGCAAAGGTAATGAATACAACTAAATTAAACAAAACTATATTGAAAAATTAATATTTAACGTGCAACTTATTGATTATCAGCGGAAAGAAACTTAAAAAAAAGCATTTCCCTGTATTTGGGTTAACAACCTGTCAACATTGTGGTTTACTTCCGCCAGCCCTACAAAATTAACAACTTCGGCCGAATTTACCAACCATGATGGAAAATTGTGGCATCGCACCGGCACACAAAATTCACAAAAGTTAAATTCGGTAGCAGATACTATTAATATTCATTCCAGCCCCTACGGAAGCAAACAAAATTATGTCTCCGGTATGGAGTTGGTGCTCACTCAAACGGTTTTTGAGCACCATATCAAACAATGTCGGCACCGTTGCAACCGAGCTGTTCCCAAGTTTATGGATACTCATAGGCATTATGTTTTCAGGAATTTCCTTCAATCCATATAATTTGAATAGCGCCTTTATAATACCCTCATCCATTTTTTCATTGGCCTGATGAATAAACACCTTTTTTACATCCTGAATTCCAATACCGGCTTTGTCGAGACAATCTTTCATGGCTATGGGAACATACTTCATGGCATATTCATACACTTTTCGTCCCTTCATTTTGATGTAGCGCACGCGCGGGTCCGATTGCGGGAAGTTGGATTTGCCCATATGTAAATAATAGGCTTCATCCACACAATGTGAAGCAACACTGTAACTCAAAATTCCTGATTCGCCCTCCCCACTTTCCAGGTATTCCAGCACTGTTGCACCCGCTCCGTCAGAAAATATCATACTGTCGCGGTCGTACGCATCCAATACACGGCTGAGTGTTTCAGTCCCTACCACCAGTGCTTTTTTAGCAATTCCTGCCTTGAAAAACGCGTCTGCCTGAATAACCCCTTGAATCCAACCGGGGCAACCAAATAATATATCATAGGCAACACATGCCGGATTGCGAATGCCCAAATCATGTTTTATGCGCGAAGCCAAAGCCGGTAAAATATCTGTCTGAATGGTATGCTTCGTTACATTACCAAAATTATGCGCCACAATAATCTGATCAAGAGTTTCCGGGTCAATACCACTTTCGGCTATAGCAATTTTAGCCGCTTCAGCACCTAAATCGGAAGCGTTGACTTCTGTATCTGCATACCTGCGTTCCTCAATTCCGGTGATTTGCCTGAATTTTTCCGTTACCTCTTCAGGAGGTGTTTCAATTTTTACACTATCCTCGCCATAAAAGTCGTGAGCAGCAAAATCGCGGTTTGTTTTCACTATTGGAGGAATAACTGCACCTGTCCCGGTGATAATAGTACGATACATGATTATTAATTATACTGTAAAAGTACTGCATAAATATGCGTACAGGTTTGCTAAAGCCAAATAAATCATCTCCATTTCCCTAAAAAACAGTCCTTTCTATTCCCAATAAATATTTGCAAATAAGGAGTATTAGATTAACTTTGCAGCCCTGATTTGAAAGAAATCAGCTCCACCTCATCTAACAAATGAGACACGCCGAAGTGGTGGAATGGTAGACACGCCGGACTCAAAATCCGGTGCCCTCAAAAAGCGTGTGGGTTCGAGTCCCACCTTCGGTACAGGATTGTTTGATTGAGCAAGATTTGTTGATTGAGCAAGATTTAATTAGAACCTGCGGTTTGGGATTGATTTTTTGATTTACAAAGATTTATTGATTCTTCTAATTTAGCTTGAGAAATGAAAGTCACCCAAAGCACTTATTAAAATAAAGATTAATAGAACAAATTCCGGCGGGTAAATTAGCAATGTCAATTATTTTGTTGTTTGAATCCCAATTATCATTAAATAATATTTGTCCAGTTGAAGCAATAATTACATAATCACCAATGCTATTTATATTAGATGAAATGTTGATGGATTTAGTAGTAGAATTAGGTGATATTAATAGAACAACAATAGACCCCATTCGTATAGACAAATTTCCTTAGATTTACTGTATAAATATACTTAAAAATAGCTAACTCATCGCTACTAATTTTTTGGTCATTTCAAGTAGAAATATCCCTTAAAACTGAAACAAATTGTTAAATTTGAATAATAACCCCAGTCATGAAGGTGCACTTTATAATTTTTTTGGTAATTGAACTCCTTGTTTCGACCAATTCAAAGGCTCAACTAATGAATGCAAATTGGATCTTTGGAGATAGTGCAGGGATACATTTCAACATAGGTTTGGCAGAAGCTATTGCTTCCAATATTGGGGCTATGGAGGGTTGCGCTTCAATCTCCGACAATGAAGGAAATCTTTTGTTTTATTCGAATGGGTTACAGGTATGGGATAAAAATCATAACGTTATGCCAAATGGCACGGGATTATTAGCTGAACCGGATTTTGGTGGGGATGTCGGAAGCTCTACTACTCAGTCAAGTTTAATTTTGCCTATGGATACCACAGAAGGTTTATATTACCTTTTTTGTTTAAGCGCCTTTGGAAATGCAGGATTTGGTCCAGGCTTAACATATTCCATTATTGATATGACGTTAAATGGTGGCTTAGGTGACATAAGTGCATCTAAGAATATTGTGATTTGGAATAGTTTGGATAACGGACTTACCGAAAAACTTGTTGCATTAAAGCATGGAAACGGGAAAGATTATTGGTTGATTGTACATGAAATGGGAAATAATAAGTTTATAAGGTTTAAAATTGATTCAACTGGAGTTTCCACTCCAAGTTTTCAGGAAATTGGAACTATCCACGAAGATTATTACGGACAAATGTTTGTGTCATATGACGCAAGTAAATTAGCAGTAGTATCACATGAACTAGTTGAAGTATTTACTATTGATCGTTGTACAGGTAATTTAAGTAATGGCGTAAATATTACACCTGATGATGCATTGGAAATTATATATGGTTGTGCGATTTCTTCTGATAATAGAATGGTTTATATAAGTGAGCAAGATGCATTAGGATACGAACAAAAAATATTACAGTATAACCTAACGAATCCAAGTGATTGGGAAATAATCTACAATGGAGAATTTGATGTATGGCCTGTTAATGTTGGCCAATTTCAAATGGGGTTAGATAATAAAATTTACTTCCCAATAGGACTTGCTTCCTACCCAAATGATTTTGATGAGTTTTATAGTTTTAACACTACAGTTCACCGTATAAATTACCCAGATTTGCCTGGTGCAGACTGCGGATTAGAATTAAATGCAATTGCCCTTTCAGATGGCGCCCGTACCACTAATGGATTACCTAATCTTGTAAATTATCACCTAACTGAATTGATTCCTTTGTGCCCCGATACAATTGTAGATACAACAGTGAATATAATTAATAATATTAACAACGAAATTATTATTATTCAAAATTTTGCATCCGAAACAATAAACATTAAAAATCTTCCGGTTGGTGAAAATGAAATTAATATCCTTGATATAACAGGAAAAAGTGTATTTGTTGGATTTACAAATTGGAGTGATTACACCTTTAGACTTAATTTAGGAAAAGGATGTTACGTGATTAACATTTTAGATGTTGGCGGAAATTTTTTATTTTCAAAAAGTATCATTATTTAAATTTTAATCAACCTCGATAATTAAATTAATTTCTTTGATTGAAATATTCTAACCACATAATCTCAATCTCACTTGTTTTGCTGTTATTCATTAGTTGTAAAGACAAAAACAACAAAGAGTTAGTTGTAGCAATTGATTCCAATAATGAATTGATTTTACCTTTTGATAAAGTTGATGCAAAAATTACAAATTACAAAACGGCTTCCGACTTAATAGAAGGGGATTCAATAGTGGTTTTTGAAATTGATATGAAGAGTGCTGATTACACATCATTTACTATTGACTACACTAATTTTTATGAAGATAACATCACTCCTGATCAATTGTCGGAAAAATCAATTGCTAATATACCTTTTATACCCGGCAAGACCCAAATGTACTCGGAAAGTCTTAAGAAAGATGACCAGTGTTTAGTTGCAACCAGAATATATATAACCGGTTCAACTTATGATGCTGTCAGGGTTGTAATCTACTATAATTCACATATTAGAATGAGACTTATTGGGTTCACTGACCGTGAGTTAATGGAATATATTTTAAACGAAACTGCGTATGTATTTAATGGTAAAAGGCCTGTGAAAAAACCTTTTACCAACTCATCACCCCTTTGGCGCTAAAGTCACCTCATTCTCCGCCCCCATCAACCTGTTCCAGCAAACGCAGCAGATATTTGCGTTTGAAATAATAGGTTTTTATGGATAACATTGTTGCTTCGTTTATGGTGTTTATATCAAAATTTTGTAAGGTGGGCAATATCTCCTGATATAAACTTTCTTCCAGTTGTGTAATTACATTTTTAATAGCTGCAGATGCATCCTTATCACCATCCATTTGTACTTCCATCAGTTTTTCGTTGATGTCCATCATTTCCATTAAAAAGTCCTGTGGTAAAATAAATTTTTCTTCCTCCTGCAAATAACCTGCTTCCATTAATATGTATCGCATGCGTTTATCCATGTCGGTTAAAACGGCATAGGCTTTATTCACCTGTGTAGATAATGCTAAAATTTCAGCTTGCTTCTCCGGAGATGTATTACTATAAAAATCAGGATGATATTGTTTGCTTAATACGAAGTATTGCTTTTTAATGCTGGATATATCCGGCAAAAAACTGACCGGTATTTGATATAATTCGAAATAATACATTGGGTTTATTTTAGTACCGGTTTAGATACATCGGCTATTGCTGTGCTTAAATAATCGGCAACTAGCGGAAACTGTGTCGCAATAATTTTATCTACATTCGTTTCTCCCGAAGAAAACGTAACAGTATGCGCACCGCCTTGTAATTGTTTGGCATTTGCATCATATATGGAATAATGCACTACTACCTTTCTTTCAAAATAATTGGCTGAACGATCCAGGCAATGATTATAATTGGTCACCAATTCAAATTGATTGATAAACAAAAATAAATCAGTCCCGTATTTTTGTTGCAAGCTGGTAAAAATTTCCGGATGGGTAATAACAGCATTCAAATACTTGGCATTTTTTTCGGCTTCATCTTCAGATTTTTTTTTAAAAGGATTACTTTTTTCCTTTTTCTCTTCTTCCACAACACCATTGCCAAACAAATCGGGTTGAGGAACAATCTTACCAACTGAATCGCCTTTTACTACATTCATTGGATGCTCAAAACGGTAAGTAATACTGGCATAAATCATTTTTAAATCTGCACCTGATTGAACCGTGGTATCGGTCAAAATATTATAGGCATCATTAGTAGAAATTACCCTTGCACTGATATTATAATTAAGTCCATAACGGAACAATCGAGAAATGTCTGTAACAGGTTTTTCATTTTTTTCCGCCAATTCAGGGTCAGCATCTGAAAAATAATTATACTGGTCGAAAGGTATAATCATTACTTTATGTTTATTCGAATCTTGACCGATTAGTGCGCCGCTGTTGGCATTTTGTCCATTTACATTGGTAAATGCAAAACACAGTATTAAACAACAGATAACACTAAAAAATCTATTCATCAATTAAACATTTTGATAATATCGTTGCCCACAGCAAATACCATCAGCGATAACAATAAAATCATGCCCACTAATTGCGCACGCTCCATAAATTTATCGGACAATTTTCTACCGGTAATACTTTCAATTGCGATAAACATAATATGTCCACCATCTAATGCCGGAATTGGCAACAAATTCATAAACGCCAACACCATACTCAATAATGCAGTTAATATCCAGAATGAAGTCCAGTCCCATTTTGGTGCGAATAATTTCGTAATACCAATAGGGCTCGAAATACTTTCACGTGCTGGAATATCGCCTCTGAAAATACGCACCAAACTCACTGCCTGGAAATAAAAGACTTCAAACGCATCGCGGGTTCCGTAACTCAATGCTTTGCCAAAACTATAATGCACTGAATCGTAAGCATACAATTTTGTATTGGTTAAAATACCTATTCTGCCATGCTCATCCACTTGCGTTAATACTGTTTGTTCAGTGCCATTTCTGTCTACAGTAATTGGCACACTTTGTCCTTTTCTTGCTTTAAACATTTCGGACATCTGTGTAAAATATTCTACCGGAACACTGTCAATTGCTTTTAAAATATCCCCTTTTTGTAATCCGGCTTCTTTAGCATTTTTTAAGCTATCACTAAAATCTTCAATTTTAATTGTTGCTTTTAAATCGAACAATACATCCCCACGCATTTTATCTTTAAATGCACTGTCTGCAACAACTAATTCAATTTGTTTGCCATTGCGATCAACCACTACATCTGAACCAAAATATAATCTTGCAGATACATAGTCATCTAAACGCTCATAACTTCTGCCATTAATAGAAACTAATTTATCACCGGTTTCAAAACCATATTTTTTTCCTGCTTCGGTTGCATAAATACCACCAGCATTATTAACCCCTTCAACGGTAGTATAATTTTTAGAATAATTGGCTAAAATGAAAACATATAAAATGATACCCAATATCACATTCATAACGATACCGCCAATCATTACAATAAACTTCTGCCAATTAGGTTTTGAGCGCAATTCCCAAGGTTCTGCCGGTTTTTTCATCGCATCTTTGTCCATGCTTTCATCAATCATACCGGCAATTTTTACATAACCACCTAAAGGCAGCCAACCAATGCCGTATTCGGTATCGCCACGTTTAATCGACCATAACTTTTTGCCATATGCATCAAAAAATATGAAGAATTTTTCTACTCTTATTCCAAACATCCTTGCGGCCATAAAATGCCCCAGCTCGTGAATAAAAACCAAAATTGTAAGCGCTAAAATCAATTGCGCAATCTGAATAACTACGTCCATAAGTGCTGCGAAATTCGTGAATTATTTGTTGATTGTGTTCATGGGTCAATTAAACTTTGTTAACACACTGTCCATTCTTTTAGTTCATCGGCTATCAGCCTGTCATTACTCAGTCTGGCTACTTTGTTTTGCCCTCCAAGTTTGCCTTTAGCCTTCATAAAGTTGCGAAAACCGCCTTCTTTTACCAACGTAATTTCGAGGGATCGCAGTATTTTGCCGGTAATCAGGTCTTTATAATAGATATTCTTGTGTTGAAGGTGTTCATCTACTTTGGCTGCAAAGGTTGTTAAGTTTGACGGCTGAGTGCCAAATTCGATAAACCATTCGTGATAAGGCAATCCACTTTCGGGATTTACCTGAGGTGCAACCGTAAATTCAACAATTTCAATTTGTTCCTCTTCAGCGGCCTTTAATAAGGCATATTCCACCTCTTCTCCTATCACGTGTTCGCCAAATGCGGAAATGAAATGTTTAATACGACCGGAAACTACAATTCGATATGGGTTTAAGGATACAAATTTTATGGTATCACCAATATTATATCCCCACAAACCTGCATTATTGTTTAATATGAGGGCATAGTTTACCCCTATCTGAACATCCTTCAACATAACCCGTGTAGGATTTTCATTAAATATTTCTCCGGCAGGAATAAATTCAAAAAATATCCCTGAGTCGACATTGAGTAAAAGGCCTTCTGCGCTTTGACTATCCTGATAGGCAATAAATCCTTCGCTGGCAGGATATGTTTCAATGGATGGAATTTTTTTACCCACAATTGCTTCAATCTTTGAGCGATATGGTTCGTAATTCACACCACCATAGACAAACAATGAAAAATCCGGAAATATCTCTTTCACCGTTTTTTTACCACTAATAGCTGTCAGCTTTTCAAAATACATGAGCACCCAAGGTGGAATACCACTAATGAGCGACATCCTTTCCGAAATAGTTTCATGCGCAATGGCTTCCACTTTGGTCTCCCAATCTTCAATACAATTTATGGTATAACTCGGCATGCGATTGCGCAATAAATAACCTGGCACAAAATGATATACAATTCCTGAAAGACGTCCTGTTTTAATACCATTTTTTTCCCCCAACACCGGTGAACCCTGCAAAAAAATCATTTTACCGGAAATAAAATCGGTATTACGCGTTTCATGCACATACATGAGTAAGGCATTTCGGGCTGAGTTGATATGATTGGGAATAGAGGCTTTGGTTAATGGAATGTATTTAACCCCCGAAGTAGTGCCCGATGTTTTGGCAAGATATAATGGTTTGCCCGGCCATAACACATCCGATTCTCCATCCACCATTTTATCTATATAATAACGTAAGGCCTCATAATCGCGAACAGGAACGGCAGCTTTAAAATCTTCGTAGTTGTGCACGTTCGAAAAGTTGTGATCCTTGCCGAATTGGGTTTGCGCAGCTGTTTGCACCAGTTCCATCATAATTTTTTCCTGATTGGCAACAGCATTTTTTGCAGCATCATATACCCGTTTTGCAATGTAATCGGCAAACGGTTTAGCAAGCAGCGACTTCAATCCCATGCTGCAAAGATAAAGGCATAAAATGGAAAATACATTTTAGGGTAGATGTCAGTTTAGTCTATTCCGATAATAATGCAGAAATTTGCACAAACCTGCTTATGCCTGAGTTAATTACTTCTTATTATAATGCACCCTTCGGTACGCTTGCTATCAGGCATAATGAGGAGTTTATAACTGCAGTGCAATTTTTAGATGAGGAACATACGGAAACCCGCAAACCAAAAGGGATAGCACAACAATGTATGTTTCAATTGGACGAGTATTTTAGCGGCAAGCTGCGCAACTTTGATTTGCCTTTGGGTCCTTCGGGGACAGATTTTCAAAAAAGGGTATGGATGGCGTTGCAAAATATTCCTTATGCCTCAACCGCCAGCTATCTTGATATAGCCAAATTAGTGGGAGATGAAAAATCTACTCGGGCTGTAGGTGCAGCCAATGGCAAAAACCCTGTTGCTATTATAATACCTTGTCACCGGGTTATTGGGAGTGATAATTCTTTGACCGGATATGCCGGAGGTTTACATCGCAAAAAATGGTTATTACAACATGAAGCAAAATTTGGATTGGGTGTGCAAACGTTATTTTGACACAATTCCAACAATTGTAACTTTGAATTACCATTAAAAAAAAATACATTTGCTTATTATTCATTCACAGCCATAACTATAACAT
>Ga0209480_10001293_pt1 | contig 18388 bp, 19 predicted proteins | sample JI61114C2DNA_FD_187501 | JGI IMG/M metagenome (GOLD analysis project Ga0209480, IMG submission 187501) | Wastewater effluent complex algal communities from Wisconsin, to seasonally profile nutrient transformation and Carbon sequestration -... | ecosystem: Engineered > WWTP > Effluent > Algae... | reverse complement strand
GCGAACAGGAAAGTCAATGAAATCAACGGTCTACCCAGACCACCCCCGCGCCAGTGCTAGCTTTGCGTACCGTCACTTATTGCACTGAAAACGAGGAGACCCCAAAGATCCGAGTTGGGGCACGGTGAGAGGTGAACCTGTCAGGCCCATGACCACGGTGAGGGGGGCATTGATCTCCCGGACGAGCGCTTCGATGGTCTTGGGGTCGGAAGCCCCCGGCACAAAGAGGCAATCCGCACCCGCCTCTCGGTACGCATTGCATCGCTCGACGGCCTCTGCAAAAACATTGCTCGCACCAGTCAGGTAGACATCGGATCGGGCCGTCAGAACAAAAGGAACTCCCGACGCGTCCGCGGCGCGTCTTGCTGCCCGAACGCGCGCGACAGCGTGCTCTCTGTCGAACAGGGCTTGCGCAGGATTGCCGCTGTAGTCCTCGATGTTCGCGCCCACCACACCAGCACGAATCGCAGCCGCGATGGTTTCTCCAACCTCTTCAGGGCTCGCACCGTAGCCCGACTGGAGATCGGCGGAGACAGGAAGTGGACTTGCCGCAGCAATGGACCCCACGCGATCCAGCATGGTCTCCCTGCTCACAGCAGCTTCTTGATCAGGGAATCCCAGCGAGAAAGCCACGCCTGCACTCGTAGTGGCGATAGCGGGAAAGCCGCAGGACGCGAGCATCAGCGCACTACCAACGTCCCAAGCGTTGGGCATCAGAAAGATGGCCTCGGCAGTGTGCAATTGCTGGAACCGTAGACCCCGTTGGATTTGGCTCATTATGGCCATCCTAGTCGCCGAAGTTGGTGGCGGGTACTTCAGTCGGTATCGTGCGTATGGGCAATCTCGCCCAGACACCGCATCAACTTGTCGTAAAGCGTGCGCCCTGTTGTCGGGGGAGGTATGCCACACACCCATGTACTTCCTGCCGTTTTTGCGATTTGGTAGAGCGCCTCACTTTTCGACCATAACCAGCGCATGCACAGATTCGTCGGTGTCGAAAAACGGCTCACGTTGCTTGCGTGGTTGCTTTAGGCAGCGCGTTCGAATCTCCTCGGGACGATTCAAGACAGGTTTACCGGGCAAACGCTCCGCAACTCCTATGTGGCCGTGTCAACCGCGCGTTGTTCCGGATCTGTTCACCTACTCGCCAAAACGGAGTAGATAGCTACCCCCAGATTCTGAGAGTGAAGTGGTGCAAGGCGATGTCTTCAACAAAGACGATTTGTACGAGGCATTAAGCAAGCACAGAGTGGGAATAGCGATCAATTCCAACGATCCTTCAACCCCGTCACCCGGTTGAACACCACTTTCCCGCCCACCCCGTGGTCCGCACGGTCGGCCACGAAGTAGCCGTGGCGCTCAAACTGGAATTTCTGGTCTGGCTTCGCTGCAGCCAGTGAAGGCTCCACAACCGCCGTCACCACCTTCAGGCTGTCGGGGTTCAGCGCGTCCAGGAAGTTCTTGCCGCCCGCGTCGGGTTGCGGGTCGGTGAACAGGCGGTCGTACAGGCGCACTTCGGCGCTCACCCCGTCGGCGTTGCCCACCCAGGTGATGGCGGCTTTGGCCTTGACGCTGTCGGCGCCGGGGGTGCCGCTCTTGGTGCCGGGGATGACCTTGGCGTGCACTTCGGTCACTTTGCCTTCGGCGTCTTTGGCGCAACCCGTGCATTCGATGACGTAGCCGCCTTTGAGGCGCACCACGTTGCCTGGGAACAGGCGCTTGTAGCCCTTGGGCGGCACTTCTTCAAAGTCTTCGCGTTCGATCCACACGTCCTTGCCGATCTTGAAGACGCGGTCAGGCGGCGGCGTCTGGCCTTCGGCAATGGTGCTGTGGGGCAGGGCGGGCTGGGTGCAGTCTTCGGTGTAGCCGTCAGAGCCGAACACTTCGGCCCAGTTGGTGAGCACCAGCTTGACGGGGTCAAGCACGGCCATGCCGCGGTGGGCCTTGTTTTCCAGGTCTTCGCGCAGGCAGCCGTCGAGCGTGCTGTAGTCGATCCAGGAGTCGCTCTTGGTCACGCCGATGCGTTCGGCAAACAGCTGGATGGCCTCGGGCGTGTAGCCGCGGCGGCGCAGGCCGACGATGGTGGGCATGCGCGGGTCGTCCCAGCCGCTGACTTTCTTCTCGTTCACCAGCTGCGCCAGCTTGCGCTTGCTGGTGATCACGTAGGTCAGGTTCAGGCGCGCAAATTCGTACTGCCGCGGCGGTGGGGCCTTGAGCAGGCCGCCTTCGCACAAACGCTCCAGCAACCAGTCGTAGAACGGGCGCTGGTCTTCAAATTCCAGCGTGGCGATGCTGTGGGTGATCTGCTCCAGCGCGTCCTCGATGGGGTGCGCGAAGGTGTACATGGGGTAGATGCACCAGGCGTCGCCCGTGTTGTGGTGCGTGGCGCGGCGGATGCGGTAGATGGCCGGGTCGCGCAGGTTGATGTTGGGCGAGGCCATGTCGATCTTGGCGCGCAGCACGGCGGCGCCGTCGGCCAGTTTGCCGTCGCGCATCTCGCGGAAGCGGGCCAGGTTCTCTTCCGGGCTGCGGCTGCGGAAGGGGCTGTCCACGCCGGGCTTGCCGAAGTCGCCGCGGTTGATGCGCATGTCTTCGGCTGTCTGCTCGTCCACATAGGCGTGGCCGGCGGTGATAAGGTATTCGGCCGCGCGGTACATGAAGTCGAAGTAGTTCGACGCGTAGTACAGGTGGCTTTCCTGCTTGCCGTTGAAGTTGGATTCCCAGTTGAAACCCAGCCACTGCACCGCGTCGAGGATGGAGTCCACGTACTCCTTTTCTTCCTTCTCGGGGTTGGTGTCGTCAAAGCGCATGTGGCAGACGCCGCCGTAGTCGCGCGCCAGGCCGAAGTTCAGGCAGATGCTCTTGGCGTGGCCCACGTGCAGGTAGCCGTTGGGTTCGGGCGGGAAGCGGGTGCGGATCTTGGCCGGGTCGGGCTGGCCGGCGTCGTGGAAGGCGGCATCACCCGGGCCGCCGCCCCATTGGCGCTGGGCGTAGGTGCCGGTGGCGAGGTCTTTTTCAATGACCTGGCGCAGGAAGTTTGACGTCCTGAGCGCCTGGCCCTCAATTTCTGCGGGAGCTTGGTGGTGTCGAGAGATGCTGGACGAAAGGGACGGGGGGGGCATGCAGTCATTCTAAGGAGAGGCGGAAGCTCCAAGATAATCAAGGTCTAACCCACAACAGGTGTCACGCGCTTGAACCAAAGCACTCCCTTGCCGAACGCCTCTCTGCTGAACCAGCTGTTACGGTTCACCCCCACGGCGCGCATGTTTTTCTCGGGAAATCTCTGTACCCTGACGCAGGGATCCGAGGCTGACGGCCTCAAGCAGGGGACGATGCACCTGCTGAGTCGCGGCGAGCTGCAACTGACGCGCAAGGGCTTTGCGCCGCTGAACGTGCGGGCGCCCAGCGTGCTGTTGCTTCCCCGCGCGTTGGAGCACTGGGTTCAGGGCTCAGGGCCGCAGGGGGTGGACCTGATGTGCGCCACCCTCAGTGAATTGGCGCCGCCGCTGGACATGATCTTGCCGGACGTCACGGTGATTGACTTGACCGCCACGTCATCGCTGCAGCGACCGGTAGAGCTGCTGTTCGAGGAGGCCGAGGCACGTGCTTTTGGTTATCGGGCAGCGATCGACCGCCTGCTGCAATACACCTTCGTGGTGCTTGTGCGTCACCTGATTGATCGGCAACTGCTGTCCGGCGGTGTGCTGGAGGCCATGGTCGACAGCCGTCTGGGTGTGGTGCTGTCCATGCTGCACGAATCGCCAGAGCACGACTGGACGCTTGACAGCATGGCGGAGCTGGCGCACCTGTCCCGGTCTGCCTTTGCCCTGCGCTTTGTCCAGGTGGTGGGCATACCGCCGTTGACCTACTTGACCCACTGGCGCATGGCGGTTGCCCGCAACCTACTCGCGCAAGGGCAGGCAGTGAAGGCGGTGGCCTCTCAGGTGGGCTACGGTAATGCCACCGCATTCGCGCGAGCGTTTCAACGGGCCTCGGGGCAATCGCCCAGCGCTTGGCAGATGGAGCATCTGAGTCAGCCGTAGGTCCATCGCGCCCTGGTTCTGGACGATCGGTGGCGTGATGCGGACGCCGAATGCCGTTGTGCTGTGCCGAACGGACCCGACTTCAGGTTCAATGCCTTGAGGCAGAACTTTGAAGGAGATCACGATGAACCCGAGCGAAAAAGCAGTCCTGGCCGGCGGTTGTTTCTGGGGCATGCAGGACCTGGTGCGCAAGCTGCCTGGCGTGTTGCGCACCCGTGTGGGCTACAGCGGCGGCGATGTGCCCAACGCCACCTACCGCAACCACGGCACCCACGCCGAGGCGTTGGAGGTGGAGTTCGACCCCACGCAGACGAGCTTTCGCGACCTGCTGGAGTTCTTCTTCCAGATCCACGATCCGAGCACCCCGGGGCGCCAGGGCAATGACCGCGGCAGTTCCTACCGGTCGGCCATTTTCTACACCTCGGACGAGCAGCTGGCCACGGCGCAGCAGACCATTGCCGATGTGAATGCCTCGGGTTTGTGGCCGGGCAAGGTGGTCACCGAGCTCGCGCCCGCGGGGCCGTTCTGGGAGGCCGAGCCCGAGCATCAGGACTACCTGGTCAAGCACCCCAACGGCTACACCTGCCACTACCCCCGTGCGGGCTGGAAGCTGCCGCGACGCGAGATCGGCTGACGGCCAACGCTCAAGAACGGTGGGGGTCGGCGCGCCAGTGGGCGGGCCGACCCGGTGTGTCTGTTTTTTTCCTGAGGAGATGGTGATGCAATCCCGGTGCATTCAACAGGCGCCCGAGCTGCGGGTGCCGTGGTGGATCGACGGCGAAGGGCGCAGCATGGCACCGCTGAAGCTGTCCGATCTGGGCGACGGGTTCAAAGTGATCTTCTGCTTCCAGCACTGGTGTCCGGGCTGCCACAGCCATGGCTTTCCGACCCTGCAGAAGCTGATCAAGGCGTTGGGCGATCGCGGCTTCGCGTTTGCCGCGGTGCAGACCGTGTTCGAGGGCGCCGAGTCCAACACCTTCGAGCGCCTGCGCGAGACGCAGTTGCGCTACGGCTTGAACATTCCGTTCGGACACGACCCTGCGATCGGACGCGCGTCGTCGCTCATGGCGGACTACGGGACGCGCGGCACGCCGTGGTTTTTGGTGATCGATCCGCTGGACGAGGTGCTCTACAGCGACTTCGAGCTCGACGAGCGGCAGCTGATCGGGGCGTTCGGCGCTTCGAACGATGGTCTCAAGGCGGCCTGAAGTCATGCGTGCGTCCACACCAAAGGCCGTGTCGGAGCCGAAGACGCCGGGGACGGGCCCGGCGTTTCGGCTGCCGTTTGACAACAGCTTCTTCCGGGACATGCAGGGGTTCTATGTGCCTTGGAAGCCCGAGCCGTCCCCGGCCCCGGCCTGGGTGCAGTTCAACGACGCCCTGGCGCTGGAGCTGGGGCTGGAGCCGGCGACGCTGAAGTCTGCGACCGGTCTGGCGTGGCTGTCCGGCGTGGAAATGCCGGCTGAGGCGGCGCCGCTGGCGCAGGCCTACGCGGGACACCAGTTCGGCCAGTTCTCGCCACACTTGGGGGATGGCCGCGCCTTGCTGCTCGGGGAACTCATCGACACGGCAGGACAGCGTCGGGACCTGGCCCTCAAGGGGTCGGGCCGTACGCCGTTTTCGCGCCGTGGCGATGGCAAGGCGGCACTGGGCCCGGCGCTGCGCGAGTACCTCATGGGCGAGGCCATGCACGCGTTGGGCATTCCCACGACGCGTGCGCTGGCGGTGATCCGGACCGGTGAGCGGGTGAACCGCGAGGGCTCGCCCCCCGGGGCGATCTTGGTGCGCGTGGCGGCCAGCCACTTGCGGGTGGGCACTTTTGAGTTCTTCGCGGCGCGGGAGGAGGAGGTGATGCTTCGGCGGCTGCTCGACTATGCCGTGGCGCGGCATGACCCCGCCCTCGCCAAGCTTTCCGACAAGCCCATTCCGATGCTGGAGGCCGTCTGTGAGCGGCAGGCGCAGCTGATTGCACGCTGGATGGGCGTGGGCTTCATCCACGGGGTGATGAACACCGACAACATGAGCATTTCGGGCGAGACCATCGACTATGGTCCGTGTGCGTTCATGGAGGGTTTCGATCCGGCCACGGTGTTCAGCTCGATCGACCGTCAGGGGCGATATGCCTACGGCCAGCAGCCGGCCATGGCGCAATGGAACCTGGCCCGTCTGGCCGAAGCGTTGCTGCCGGTTCTGGACGCCCGCGATATCGACGTCGTGGAACGGGTGGAACAGGTGGTGGCCGGGTTTGCCGTGCGCTTTGACCGGCATTGGACCGGGCAGCTGCGCGCCAAGCTGGGCTTGGCCGCTGAAGAGCCGGACGACCGCGCCCTGGCGGACGACTTCCTGCAGCTGCTGCAGCGGGAAAAGGTGGACTTCACGCTGGCGTTCCGCCTCCTGTCCGACGCCATCACGGGGCCGGATGCCGCACTGCACGACCTGTTCGGACGGGAGCGCCCGGCGCTCTCGGACTGGCTGGCGCGCTGGCGCCAGCGCATGGCCCGGGAGGGAAGGACCTTGCAGGACTGCGCCGCAACGGCGTGGTCGGTCAATCCCTTCGTGATCCCGCGCAATCACCAGGTGGAGGCGGCGCTGTCGAGTGCCGTGGACGAGGCCGACCTCGGTCCGTTCGAGCGCCTGCTGGCGGTGCTGGGGCGGCCGTACGAGACGGTGGAGTCCGCGCGGCCATTCACGCTGCCGGCCTCGCCCGAAGTGGCCGCAGCCCACCGCACCTTCTGCGGCACCTGATTGGGGTACCCAACGATTTCTGAAAGGAGACTTCGCATGACCACAACGAAACAGGAACCCGGTGTCCTTGGCGAAGCGGCCGCTCCCCTGGGTGTGACCCGGTGGGTGGACGCGTCGGGCCAGGCGCTGGAACACTTCGACCTGGACCGCATGCCCGGCCGGTTCAAGCTCATCTTCTGTTTTCAGGACGCCTGCCCGGGGTGCCATGCGACCGGCTTTCCGGCGCTTGCCCGGGTGGTCGACGCGTTTCGGGGGAGCGACTTCGTCGGGTTCGCCGCAGTCCAGACCGTGTTCGAGGACTTCGGTTCGAACACCTGGGAGCGCATGCTGGCCAATCACTCCCGCTACGCGCTGGGCATTCCCTTCGGGCACGACGCCGGTGACGAACAGGACGGCGCGGGTTCGGAGCTGATGCGCCGCTACCGCAACGGCGGCACACCCTGGTTCATCCTGATCGATCCCGATGGCAGAGTGGTCTACAACCATTTCCGAATCGACGCCGACAAGCTCGTCACCTTTCTCAAGCGGCTGGAAAACGAACCGGCGGCACCGGAGCCTGGGCCCGACATGTTGACTTGGAAAGGAGTGATTCAACTGGTGGAAACGGGCAACCCGACGCCACCGCGCCGAGTTGAGCGCAGCGAAGCCGAGTGGGCCCAACAGCTGACGCCCGAGCAGTTCCGAATCACGCGGCTCAAGGGCACCGAACGGGCGCACAGCTCCTCGATGTGTACGCTGTTTTCGCCCGGGATCTACCGGTGCGTGTGCTGCGGCACTGAACTATTCGATGCGTCGACCAAATATGACAGCCGCAGCGGCTGGCCCAGCTTCACGCAGGCCATTGCCCCGGGTCTGGTGGGCTATCACGGAGACAACAGCCACGGCATGGTGCGGGTGGAGACGACGTGCAACGTCTGCGACGCCCACCTGGGTCACGTGTTTCCCGACGGACCCAAGCCCAGCGGTCTGCGCTACTGCATCAACGCCCTGGCACTGGAGAAAGCATGAGCAGCGAAAAGGTAGGCTTCGCTGGCAGCAGCCAGGGTCTGCTGGTGGGTGTCTTGGAACGCCCGGACCATGCACCGTTACAAGCCCTGGCGGTGTTTGCCCACTGCTTTACCTGCGGAAAGAACTCTCTCGCCGCGACCCGCATCAGCCGGGCGCTGGCTCAGCAGGGCATCGCCACGCTGCGCTTTGATTTCACCGGTCTGGGCGAGAGCGAAGGCGACTTCGGGCGCGGTGGCTTTTCGTCCAGCGTGGCGGACATTGTGGCGGCGGTGCACTGGATGCAGAGCACGATCGGCATGCCTGCACTGTTGGTCGGACACAGCCTGGGGGGGACGGCGGCCATCGCGGCGGCTGCCCGCCTCGACGGCATACGGGCGGTTTGCACGCTGGGCGCACCCGCGACGGCCGACCATGTGCTTCGTCACTTCGGTCCGACCAAGTCCGAAGAGGATGGGCAGATCCAGGTCGACCTGGGCGGCCGGGCGTTCAGGATCGCGCCGGCCTTCATTGAAGAGCTCCAGGCCCAAGCCCACGAGAACCCGGTCAAGGGGCTTCGCGCGGCCTTGCTGGTTATGCACGCGCCAAGTGACGCGGTGGTGGACATCGGCGAGGCACAGGACCTGTTCAAGGCGGCCAGACATCCTAAGAGTTTCATCAGCCTGGACGATGCGGACCATCTGCTCACGCGCCCGGCCGATGCGCAGTATGCGGCTGACCTGATTGGCGCCTGGGCCTCGCGGTTTCTGCCGATGCGAGCCGAGCGAAACGATGCGCCGTCGGACCTTCGTGCGGGCGAGGTGTGGGTGGGGGAGCACGATCACGCCTTCTGGCGATCGATGCGAGCAGGTCCGCACCACCTCGACGCCGATGAGCCCAAGGAAGTGGGTGGTGGCGAACGCGGGCCCGATCCTTATGAACTTCTGCTGATGTCGCTGGGCGCCTGCACGTCCATGACATTGCGCCAGTACGCCAAGCGAAAAGGCTATGCGCTCAAGGATGTCCAGGTCAGGTTGCGTCATGAGCGCGCGCACGCGACCGATTGCCAGGAGTGCGGGGATCGCTCGGGACAGGTTGACCACGTCACGCGGCAGCTCCTGCTGAGCGGACCGTTGAGTGAAAGCCAGCGACAGGACCTGTTGCGCATCGCCGATCGTTGCCCCGTGCATCGAACGCTGGAGAACCATCCGGTGATCACCACCACACTGATTCGGGACTGATCCCAACCACACACAAACGAAGGAGACGGAGCATGAGAGCCATCTGGAAAGGCACCACCATCGCTGAGAGCGATGACATCGTGGAAGTTGAAGGCAACGCCTATTTCCCACACGACGCGTTGCGCCCGGAACATTTCAAACCAAGCGATACGCACACCACCTGTCCATGGAAGGGGCGGGCCAGCTACTACGACGTCGTGGTCGGCGAAGACGTGAACGCTGACGCGGCGTGGTACTACCCGTCGCCCAAGGCTGGTGCGGAGGCGGTGACCGGCAGGGTGGCGTTCTGGCGCGGTGTCGAGGTGCGGCCATGAGCGGGGAACAGAGGTTCGACGCGATCGTGATCGGAGCCGGTCAGGCCGGTCCCTTTCTGGGCGCGACACTCGTTGCCCGGGGTATGAAGGTGGCGCTCATCGAGGAGCGTGACCTGGGTGGTACCTGTGTCAATCGGGGCTGCACCCCAACCAAGACCCTACGCAAGTCGGCTCGTGTGGCTCACATGGCGCGCCGGGCCAGCGAATTCGGTGTGCAAACCGGGTCGGTCCAGGTCAACTTCAGGGCAGCGATGGAGCGCATGCAACGCCGGGTGGAGGAGGCTCGCTCTGGCCTGCAGGCCTGGCTGGGCCAGTTGGAAGGACTCACCATCATCAAGGCGCGCGGTCGCCTGGCGGGCCGTGAAGGCGAACAGTTCGTGGTGCTGGCCGGCGAGCATCAGCTGGTGGCGCCCAAGGTGGTGCTGAACACCGGCACACGTCCCTTTGTTCCGCCGGTGCCTGGGCTGGACGAGCTGCCGTTCCTGGACAACGAACGGCTGTTGGCGCTGCGTGAATTACCGTCCAGGCTGGTGATCATCGGCGGTGGATACATCAGCCTGGAGATGGCTCAGATCTTTCGGCGGCTGGGAAGTGAGGTTGCCATTCTGGAAACAGGGCCCCGCCTCACGGCCCGCGAGGACGAGGACATTGCAGCCGCTGTGACCGGAATGCTGACAGCGGAAGGCATCGAAGTGAACACCGGCGTGCGCATTGAGCGGGTCGGCAAGGCGGACAACGACGCTGGCGTGCGGGTGCAGTTGGCTGGTGGCCGCAGCGTGGATGGCAGCCACCTGCTGGTGGCCACCGGGCGAATACCGAACACCGACTGTCTGGGCCTGGAAACGGTGGGCCTGGAGGTCAGTGCGCGAGGCTACCTGGTCACCAACGACCGGCTCGAAACCGCGGTTCCCGGCATCTGGGCGCTGGGTGACATCAATCAGCGCGGGGCCTTTACCCACACCAGCTACCACGATCAGGACATCGTGGCGGAGAACCTGGCCGGAGGGCAACGCAGCGCCGCCGCGCGCGTCGGCATTTATGCCATGTTTACCGATCCTCCGCTGGCCCACGTCGGTCTTTATGAGGCCGACGCGCGAAAACTCGTGACCGAAGGGCGACGCATTTCCCAGGCGGTTCACGCCATGAAGGACGTCAGTCGCGCGAAGGAAGAAGGCGAAACCGTGGGCAAGATCAAGCTCCTCATCGATGAGGACAGTGGTCATTTCCTCGGAGCGACCATGCTCGGGATCCAGTCGGACGAGATCATTCAGGCGATCGGTCTGGTGATGGCCAGTGGCGGCACCTGGAAGTTGGTCCGGGATGCATTGCCCGTTCACCCGACGGTCACCGAGTTCCTGCCCACCATCATTGATCGACGCAAGCCCTTGACCGCAAGTTCTGGGTGAGCCGGAGGACCCACACCATGCCCATCAACCGCTCATTCAGCGGCCGCAATCGCGATGTCCACAACCACGGCGGTCGACTTCCGCCAGGACAGTCCCTGACGGAAGGTTTTCCCGTGCTGACTGCGGGCCCCACCCCAAAAGCCTTGGCGCTTGGCGATTGGCGCTTGACCTTGAAGGTCGGTGTGCGGCCGGTTCGCGTTTGGACCTGGAGCGAATTCCAGGCCCTGCCCCAGACCGAGCAGGTGGTCGATATCCATTGCGTTACCACCTGGTCGAAATTCGACACCCGCTGGCGCGGTGTGACGTTGGACACCTTGTTGCAGGCGGCCGGACTGGAAGCGCCCACGCCTTGGGTGTTGGCGCATTCTCAGGACGGCTACTCCACCAACGTGCCGTTGGCCGATCTGACACAAGGGCGCGCAATGATCGCAACGCACTACGACGACCGACCGCTCGCGCCCGAGCACGGGGGACCGGCACGCCTGTTGGTGCCGCATCTCTACTTCTGGAAGTCGGCCAAGTGGGTCAATGCGCTGCAGTTCAACGAGCGCGACGAGGCCGGGTTCTGGGAACTGCGGGGCTATCACATGCGAGGCGACCCTTTCAAGGAAGAGCGCTATGGATGAGGCTGTTGGTCAACACCGGCTGAGCTGGCAGACCGCACGCATCGATGCGTTGCAGGCACTGACTCCACGCGTCATGCGGGTGGTGCTGCGTCCTGACAGATGGGTTCGCCCGAGGCCGGGCCAGCATTTGGATGTCCGACTGACAGCGGAAGACGGCTATCAGGCACAACGGAGCTATTCACTCCTCTCACCTCCTCAACGTACCGGGCTCTATGAGCTTGGCATTGAGCGTTTGGACGATGGCGAAGTATCCACCTGGTTTCACGACAAGGCCCAGCACGGCGAAACGATTGAAGTCCTCGGACCGGTTGGAGGTCATTTTGTGCTTGACGAGTCGAACACACGACCAGCCTTGCTGATTGGGGGAGGATCTGGCGTCGTTCCCCTTTTGTCCATGGCAGCGCAACGCGTGGGTGCATACAGCCAAGCGCATACAACGCTGTTGGTTGCCGCACGCCATCTTGACGAAGTGTTGCTCTGGCCCACCCTGCAGCGATGGGAAGCGTTTACGCCGCGGTTTCGCAGCCGACTGGCGCTCTCGCGGGATACCTGTGCCCCGCGCGCACAGGACCACGTTGGCCGCATTGATGGAGCCGATGTTGCTTGGGCATTGCAGCAATTGGGTGATGTGGCGACCGAATCTGCGCAGGTTTTCATCTGCGGGCGTAATGACTTTGTCGAGTCCATCGTTCATATGGTCACCGGGCTAAATGTGCCCGAGGTCTCCATCCGCACCGAGCGCTTCGGAAGTTGACTCTCTTTTTTCTCATCTGCCGTGACACCTGAAGACATCCGCCTAACCCGATACGTCTCTGTCCGTTCGCGCAGCGAACGTCTGTGTGCCCCTCTGAGTGCCGAGGACCATGTTCCCCAACCGGTTTCCGACGTCAGTCCGCCGAAGTGGCACTTGGCCCACACCACGTGGTTCTTCGAGACTTTTGTCCTCGCGAAACAACAGCCGGACTATCGACTGTTCCATCCTCTGTATGGCTACCTGTTCAACAGCTACTACGAATCGGAGGGCGCTCACCTGGCACGCCCGCAGCGAGGGAGCTTGAGTCGCCCGACGGTGGCTGAGGTGATGGCGTATCGCGCGCATGTGGACGAGTCCATGCGCCGTATGCTGAAGGAACCACTGGAGCCCGCGGTCGCGGCCTTGGTAGAGCTGGGCATGCAGCATGAACAACAGCATCAGGAGTTGCTGATCACAGACATCAAGTACATCCTGGGCCACAACCCATTGCATCCGGCGTATGACCCTCTGGGCATCGGTCCCCAAGATGTGACGGCCGAACATGATGGAACCTGCCCACCACTGGACGATTGGCTTAGCGTCGAAGGGCAGACGATTCGCATGGGCCACCAGGGGCCAGGGTTCGCCTTCGACAACGAGTCGCCATCGCATTTGGCGCTCATTCAAGGAGTAGACATCCGTGTGGCGCTAGTCACCAATGATGAATACCTTCAGTTCATGCGCGACGGAGGATATCAGCGCCATTCGCTCTGGCATGCGGAAGGCTGGGACTGGGTGCAAACGCTTAAATTCCGTGCGCCGATGTACTGGCAGCCCGACCCTAACCAGCCTGACGGATGGGGTCATTACACGCTCCAGGGGGTGATGCCGCTGACCAGTCAGGCACCAGTCACGCATGTCAGTTACTACGAGGCACACGCTTTCTGCGATTGGGCGGGGTGGCGATTGCCCACCGAGTTCGAGTGGGAAGCAGCGGCAAGCCGGTTCGACTGGGGGCGTCGATGGGAATGGACGCGCAGTGCCTATCAGCCCTATCCCGGTTTTGCCCGCAGCGAGGGCGCAGTGGGCGAATACAACGGGAAGTTCATGGTGAACCAGCAGGTCTTGCGCGGAGCGTCCTGGGCCACATCGCCGGGCCACGCCCGTTTGACATACCGGAACTTCTTTCACGCTCCGTTGCGTTGGCAGTTCACGGGCATCCGTCCTGTTCGCTCGCGGGAGTCCGCATGACTGATCGGGACAGACTGACGGAGCATGTTCTGCAAGGGTTGACGCGACCACAGAAGGCGCTCTCATCCGCTTGGTTCTACGACGATGAGGGCTCGCGCCTGTTTCAGCAGATCATGGCGCTGCCCGAGTACTACCTCACACGCCTTGAGCACGAGCTGCTGCGCTCACGCGCGGATGAGCTTTCCCGGTGGATAGATCCTCGGTGCAGCCCGATCGATCTGATTGAACTGGGCAGCGGCGACGGGGCCAAAACGCTGTCGCTGTGCCAGGCACTGGCGCAACGTGAAGTGGATTGCATCTACAGGCCTATGGATGTGTCCGCACACGCCCTAGCGGATCTGAGCCGCCGCTTTGACACGTACCTCCCCCGCATGGCCATCGAACCGGTGCTGGGAGACTATTTCGAGCATTGGCCTCAGATTGCCGAAGGGCGACGCCAGGTTGCAATGTTGCTGGGCAGCAATCTGGGCAACCTCGACGAACACGGTGCCGTCAAGCTGCTGCAGCGGGTGCATTCGCATTTGCGCCCGGGTGACCTTGTGCTGCTTGGTCTGGATCTGGTCAAGGACCCGGCCATGTTGCGCGCAGCATACGACGATTCACAGGGCGTGACCGCTGCGTTCAATTTGAATCTGCTGACGCGGTTGAATCGCGAGTTGGGCATGGACTTCGATCTGACGAAATTTCGGCACTACGCCAGCTACTGTCCGCTGGAACACGTGGCCAGAAGCTTTCTGGTGAGCCAAGTTGACCAGGTGGTCCACAGCAGAACCCTTGACCGAGGGTTTGTATTCCATGCCGGGGAGACCATCTATACAGAGCAATCCCAGAAATACTCCCTGGCTTCAATCGAACACCTCGCACGCCGAAGCGGGTTTGACAACACCTGCACCCTGACCGACCCCCGAGGCTGGTACGCCATCACCGTCTGGCACCGGCTACCGTTCACCCCAACGCAACAAACGTCGACCTGAAAAAGGAGTCCTAATGAGCAACAAGACCCATCTGCGCCAGACCATGCTGGACCTTGCCGAAGGGCGCCTGCGGTTTGCTGAACAGACCTATGCGCAATACCTGGTCGGTGCGGCGGGCCGCGGAGATGAACCCAGTGAAAGCGATGCGGCGTCGCGGGCCGTCAACAATGCCGCTCTGGCGCAGGCGTTCGAATGCCCCATTCACGATCATCAGGAGGCCCTGGAAGTCTTACGTCAGATCGATTTCGGTCCCCGGGATTCGGTGGAGACAGGCGCCGTGGTTCGCATCGACGGGCGTTGGTTCGTGATTGCGGTTGCTAGCGATGCCTTCCAGTGCGACGGCAACACCTACATGGGAATTTCCACCCAGGCGCCCATCTACGCAGCGATCGCAGATGCCCGAGCCGGTGATGTTGTCAGCTTCCGGCAACGCGAACTGCACATAGAGGAAGTCTTGTGATGCACCTCATTCGAGTCTGAACGATGGGCGGCACGCTGCGCGACTTGGTCCGGCGCTTTCATGGCACAGGTCGACTTGGTGCCATCGTTCTGCGCCCGGATCGCCTCAAGGACGCTGTGTCCGTGCAGGAGGCCAGGGCCGAACCGGGTCTCGGGCTGATTGGCGATCACCGCTCCCTGCGGCTTCGTCAGTCGGATGCGCAACGCCATCGCGAGCTGAGTCTGATCCAGGCTGAGCACCTCAGCTTGCTCGGGGTCTGGACGGGGCAAGCCCCAATTGCCCCGGAGCGTTTGCGGCGCAACCTCGTGATCTCGGGGATCAACATCGCCGCGATGCATTCACCTTTCCGGGAAGAGCGCTTTGTCTGGCGAATTGGCGGTTCGGTCCGCATTGAAATCACGGGGCCATGTCCTCCTTGTTCACGCATGGAGGACGAGCTCGGTGAAGGCGGTTACGCCGCGCTGCGTGGTCACGGGGGCGCCACGGCACGGATCGTCGTAGGTGGCGTGCTACGGGTTGGAGATACCGTTAACCTTGACGTTGAATCCACCGTGGGCTGAGAGCCATGATCGAAGCAGAGCGTACGCCTGGGTTCCTCCATCTTCTCCAGATGACCGGCGGTGCGTCGTGGTTGCACATGTGCATCCACCACCGCGAGACGGAAGGTTTTCTCTCGAGCGCGACCGGCCTGGACAAGCTGATCGCCGCAGCGATGGTCTCTGAAGATACCCGGTCGCGGTTGCGCGTCCACGGGCAGGGTGTGATGGTTCTGCTCAAAGCGATGCATCTGAGAGCTGATGGAGTGGGGCATCCAGAGGACATGGTGTCCATGCGAATCTGGATTGATGAGCGTCGGGTTATCACGACCCGCGAGGAGGATGTGGATCCCATCCTCGAACTTGCAGAAGACATCTCTCAGGGGCGCGGCCCTGCAACGCCAGGTGACTTCCTTTGCGATCTCATCGAAGAGCACCTCGCGGAAGTTTCCGAGCAGGTCGAGATGCTGGAGGATGGGGTGGATCTGATCGGCGGCCTTCTGGTTCAGCACCAGACGGAAGCGGCATGCCCGAGCATGGCCAATACCCAGACCGCGATCTCTGGCTTTCTTCGTCATCTTGGCCCCCAGCGAGCCGTTCTTCAAACGTTGACAACTCTCGTCGTCCCGCCGCTGAATATAAATCACCGAGGCCGACTGGAGGAGCACCTGAACCAGCTGTTGCGGTTGCTCGAAACGCTGGAGAATTTGCGTGACCGTATCGATATCCTCAGTGACCAGGCAAACCGCATTCAGGAGCGACAGCTGAATCAAAGCTCTTATGTTTTTGCCGTGGTATCCACAATCTTCTTGCCCTTGAACTTTGTCACTGGCCTGTTTGGCGCCAATCTTCTGGGACTGCCGTTCGCAGATGCCACCAATGGCTTCTGGGTGTTGGTAGGTCTTTGCTTACTAATGAGTGTTGGGTTGGTAGCGGTCTTTCGCTGGTTCAAATGGCTTTAGTAGACGGTTTGTGGACTGTTTGAGATGTATCTTCGGAGCCGTCCATCAAGGACGGGTGCGCTGTTAGGGGTGATCTCGGTTTCAGTGTAGATCGTAGCGGTTTGAATTTAGGGTAAACCCTTAATTTTCTGAGACTGGCTCATGGTCAGTGTTTCGCGGACGCCAGTCCCCCTGTCATGGTCCTTGCGCCCGCGCCGCCCGGCGCTGACGGAGAAACGCAGTGTCGAGCTTCCACCTGAGGTTTGTCGGGGCGGGGGAGCAAGCGGGCACGGCAAATGAATGCGGCGTTTGCGGCGAGGTAACGAACGGGCGAGTGCTTCGCTGCCAGCAGGCAGGGTTTACCCTTGATTCAAACCGCTGCGATCTACACCGAAACCGAGATCACCCCTTGAAGGACGCGGTTGATGCCCCTATACTTGGGAGAACGAGCTGATGGACTTACTCATGAACCCCGTGACCGGCTATACGATTTTCGTGCTTTTGATGTCTGCAGGAGCCCTTTGGCTGCTGCCTCAGATCAAGGCGCACAGGAAGAAAGTTGACGCCGAAAACAAACTGAACGCGAACTAGCGCCCAGCCATCAAGGAAGAACGAGCCCCCGAAAGAGGGCTCGTTTTTTTTGCCCGTTTGAATCATCTAGCCCCCCAGGTTTCCTTTCAGTGCTCAGACTTGCGTACGCATTCACTCAATGCCATGGCCGCTGAAATCTTCTTGGCATCCTGTTTGGCGTTGCTGGTTGCTGTGAAAGTCCGCCGCTGACCATTTATGGTGACTGTGGCTATCGATTGGAATTTCGGAGGATCCACCTGCAGCGTCGTGATCAAGTAGTCGGGTGGCGAAAACTTGCCCTTTTGGGCCATTTCCTGCAGGGCGCCTATCGGGTTTGGATGCTGGCCACCGTTGTCAATGGTGCACGGCGCGCCAACTGGCACCTTGGCTGCACCTACACCAGCGTCGGCAAGCTTCAGCAGCAGGGCTTCACATGCCCGGGCTTCGGCGTCTTTTTTGTTGCTCGTACCGTTCGCGGAGGCGCTGTAGAGTTGGCCACTCACAATCAGTGTCACCGTGGCGGAAAATAGCATGGCGTGGGACGGCCCTTTGCCCATGCCTTCGAAGGTGGGCATATCCCAACCGCACTTCTGGCAGAGTTCCAGCAGCGCTCCCTTGGGATTGCCCACAACAGGTGCCGCGGCTTCAAGGGCCCTGGAGTTGACTGCGCCGTCGACAACGCTCAGGCCGAGGAATTGAGCAACTGCTCCGTTGGCGGCGTTTTGTTCGGCATCTTTTTTGCGGGCGCCGGCACCGCTGGCCTGTACCTGGAGGCCGTCCGTGGTGTGGAATCGCACCTGCGCCGTGAATGACGTGCCTTCGCCGGCCGGCGAAATGGTCATGTCCTTGAATGCTCCGATCTGAGCGCCATGGTTGACGATGTGCATGCTGCGGGCCGGGTTCAGCAACATCCAGTTCAGGAACGCTGCTTTTAGTGAGTCAGGCCAAAGCTTCCCCGGCACCTCCATCACCAACGCATCGGTGAGCTTGTCGGTGGCAATGGCGTAGTCCAGGCGGCGCACCAACTCGGTGGACAGACCCTCCGGCAACTCGCCGGCCGCGTGCGCGAGTTTCACCGCCTTGGCCAACTCATGGTCTGCCAGGTGAGTGAGCCGGTTCCGCTCCAACGCCAACGTCGCAGTTCTGGTCACGACGTCCTTGAAACCCTGTGTTCGCTCTAGCTTGCGCCGCTCCATCGCCTCGTTGAGGTCCTGCGCCAGGGAATTCAACTGCTCGGTGTCATAGGGCAGGGCTTGACTTTTCAGATGCGCCCGAACCTGGCGCAGGTTGATAAGGTCGGCATATCGGCGCAACGGTGATGTGAAATGACCGTAACAGCCTATTGCCAGTGCAAAGTGCCCCTTGGCATAGGCGCTGTAATGAGCCTTGCCCACGACCAGTGCGAACTGGGCCTGAACATTCTCTGCATCGAACACCTTCGATTGCATCCAGACTTCAATGGTCCTGGCGAGTTCGTCGGCTGGCGGCGCAGCGCTGCTAGGCTCGTGATTCCGAAAAATTCCCGGAATGCTGTGGCTGGGGTCTCCTCGTTTTCAGTGCAATA
>Ga0209480_10001288_pt1 | contig 18419 bp, 7 predicted proteins | sample JI61114C2DNA_FD_187501 | JGI IMG/M metagenome (GOLD analysis project Ga0209480, IMG submission 187501) | Wastewater effluent complex algal communities from Wisconsin, to seasonally profile nutrient transformation and Carbon sequestration -... | ecosystem: Engineered > WWTP > Effluent > Algae... | reverse complement strand
TCTTTTTGCCGAAGGCCAAAGAAGATATGTTGAAAGTTTGAGTAGTTATGCGCGTCAATTTCTTGGCAGGCTGGATAAACCCGATGTCGATTCAATTACAGGAATTAGCCCGGCCGTAGCAATCGAACAAAAAGTAACAAGTCGTACTTCACGCTCTACCGTGGGAACCTCCACCGAGATATATGATTACATGAAGTTGCTTTTTGCTCGGATTGGAAGAACCTTCTCACCAGTGAGTGGCAAAGAAGTGAAACGCGAAAGGGTGGAGGACGTTGTGCGTTTTATTTTGGATCAAGATGAAGACACTCGTTTTCTGATCCTTTCCAGATTGGAAAAAACCAAAGAGATCAAAAAGAAGTTGGAAATTTTAATTCAACAAGGTTTTTCCCGCATTCTGCTCAACGGTGAAATGGTGGATATCGAAGAAGCTATTTCGAAAGCGAAAGCTTCAGACGAAATACATATTGTCATAGATCGTGTTTCTGCAAGTGCTGATGAAGAAAATCAATCACGCATTGCAGATAGTGTTGAAAGCGCTTTGTTTGAGGGCCATGGTCAATGCCAGATACAAAATTTTGAGACTAAAAAAATTCGGTTGTTTTCTAATAAGTTTGAATCAGACGGAATCACTTTCGAAGAACCTTCTGTCAACTTATTTTCATTCAACAATCCTATTGGTGCATGCAAGACCTGCGAAGGTTTTGGAAGCGTAATTGGCACGGATGAAAATCTAGTGATGCCAAATAAAAAACTGAGTGTTTATCAAGATGGCATTGCTTGCTGGCGAGGAGAAACAATGGGTGAATGGAAAAATCAACTTCTCTACAGCGCCTCGAAGTTTGATTTTCCGGTGCATAAACCGATTGGGGAACTCACGGCTACACAGCGCGATCTATTGTGGAAGGGCAATTCCTATTTCAGCGGATTGGACAAATTTTTTAAATTTCTGGAGAGCGAATCTTACAAGATTCAGTACCGTGTTATGCTCAGCCGCTATCGCGGAAAAACCAGATGTCCGGAATGTTTTGGAACACGCTTACGCGGTGATGCTAACTACGTAAAAATAGACGGCAAAAGCATTTCTGATTTGGTGAACATCTCTATTGGAGAGTGTCTTCAATTCTTTTCCACCATTCATTTGAATGAACAAGATGAAAAGATTGCAAAACGATTGTTGACCGAAATTCGAAATAGATTGAAGTATCTCACAGATGTTGGTCTTGATTATTTAACCCTCAACAGGCTTTCCAACACCTTGAGTGGAGGAGAGTCTCAGCGCATTAATCTCGCAACGAGTTTAGGGAGTGCTTTGGTTGGCTCCATGTATATTCTGGATGAACCGAGCATCGGCCTGCACACACGCGATACGCATCGACTCATTGGCGTGTTGCAGGAACTAAAGAAGCAAGGAAATACGGTTATCGTAGTTGAGCATGATGAAGAAATTATGCGCTCGGCAGATATGATTATTGATATGGGCCCTGAAGCGGGTACACAAGGAGGTAACGTTGTATTTACGGGAACTGTTGATGCATTGCTCGCGAAAGGCAACACACTTACTTCTGATTATTTGAGCGGAGAAAAAACGATTACGTCAACGAAAAAACGGAAGATTGGTAAAGACAAGTTGGTGATCAGAGGTGCACGCGAACATTCGCTCAAAGACATTGATGTTGAGTTTCCGTTGCGATGTTTTACTGTCATCAGCGGCGTGAGTGGAAGCGGAAAATCGACCCTCATCCGGAATGTGTTGTATCCCGCTATCCAAAAGGAACTTGGTGGTTTCCCCACTGAAATTGTTGGAGCGTATGATGCTTTGGAAGGTGATGTTAAAACCATCACTGCCGTGGAGTTTGTTGACCAGAATCCAATAGGAAAATCTTCGAGGTCTAATCCCGTGACATATGTGAAAGCATATGATGAAATTAGAAATCTTTATTCATCACAAACGCTTTCCAAACAGCGCGGATACAAACCATCTCATTTTAGTTTTAACGTGGAAGGTGGACGCTGCGAAACGTGCGAAGGCGAGGGTCAACAAACAATCTCAATGCAGTTCATGGCTGATATCAAATTGGTATGTGAAACATGCAAAGGCAAACGATTCAAAGAAGAAGTTATTGAAGTAGAATACAAAGGAAAAAGCATCAGTGCCATATTGGACATGACAGTGGATGAAGCGGTAGTTTTTTTCTCACAGGAAAAGGAAAAAACTTCGAATAAAAACATAATAGAACGATTAATGCCTTTGCAGCAAGTCGGACTTGGTTATGTGGGCTTAGGTCAAAGTTCGAGTTCATTGAGTGGAGGAGAAGCTCAACGTATCAAACTAGCTTCTTTTCTGACCAAAGGAAACGCAAACAACCACACGCTTTTTATTTTTGATGAACCTACAACAGGACTGCATTTTCATGACGTTAAAAAACTGATGGATTCATTCTATGCATTGTTAGATAAAGGACATAGCATTATTGCGATTGAGCACAATCTGGATGTAATTCGTTGCGCAGATTGGTTGATCGATATGGGACCTGAAGGTGGCGCTGGCGGAGGCAATGTTGTTTTTGCCGGACGACCTGAAGATGTGTCTTCTGCAAAAAAATCCTATACAGCGAAATATCTGAAAGAGACAAAGGTGCTCGTTTAGATCTCGATCTGATAACAATTATTCTTCGTCATAGCCATCGGTAAGTGTGAGCAAAAACGCTACTACTGCCAACTCTTCTTCCGCAGTAAGGTTTTGACTACCTGTCAACTGACGTGCAATGTTATCTGTAATTTCTGGTTGAGCAAAAGTTCCATTGTTGCGCGCATTCATGAAATGAACTGCTTCTTTCAATGTTTTAAAATAACCATTGTGGAAGTATGGACCAGTGTATTGAACATTGCGCAATGTTGGGGTGCGAAATTTCCCATAGTCTTCTTTTTTCCAGGTGACACCACCTAAACCTAGATCCACATATTCATCGCCACGCGGATTGAGTTTCGGATCTGTAGAATAAAATGGATTTTCTGAATTTGCCGGCACACCGACATTGTGATAGCTGTAATCAGAAAACAAAATTTTTCCCGTAATAGGATCTGGAGTCATCGTATGACAAGACACACAGTTGGCTTTGCCTTCAAACAATGTGAGCCCCGTTTGTTCAAGTTCAGAAAGTGTCACTTTGCCTTGCAATGACAAATCATATTTAGAACTGAATTCATTTAGTGTTTCACTTCGTTCAAAGGCAGAAAGCGATTCGCAGATATTCTGATATGCGATCGTTTTATCTTTTACTTTCCCATAAATGTTGCGGTACATTTTATAATAAGGCGCATTCATTACTTCATCAATCAATGATGCAGTATCGGCATTATTCATTTCAGCGGGATTGAATAATGGTCCCGCAAGCTGGTGTTCAAGTTGATCAGAGCGGCCATCCCAAAAAAGCCCGCCTTTCCACCTGTTGGTAGATTCATCAAAATGTCTTGGGGGAATAAAAGCTACATATGTAAGTGATTGGGAATTGCGTGACACAAAAGCTCCATCAATCATACCTTCCGAGACAATGACGTGATTTGGATCGCTGAACGCCGTTTTAGGCGCATGACAAACAGTGCAGCTTTGTCCATTGGGATTGCTTAGTGCTTTATCAAAAAACAATTGTCGTCCCAATTCAATTTTGGCGGCTTGCAATTTTTCTGGATTTTTTTTTCTGAAGATGAAAAAGGAGGAAAAAAGAATCACTAGAATGGGAAGAGCCAACTTAAATCTCATGATGCAAAAAAATGACAATTCTTCCGAAGTTCTTTCATTTATCGTTGCTGATTTTTCTCATGATAGACAAAGCCTGTTTATTACAACTGATGGTACTTCAACACCATGCTGTTTTAAACGGTGAAGCAACAAAAAGTAATGTTCGGAATGTTTTCGTTTCGGAAAAATGCACCGAGAAATGATGACTTAAACCAAGGTTTCTTTCACTTTTGTTCTTATCGCCTCTACATCCGCAGGTGTGGAACTGCGTTTCTGTTTCAGGTAGTTTTTCCAGGCAAGATGATCTGCGAGATGGCCTACTGTTTTCATTTTAAACGTATTGCCTGTTTTTCCTAATACGTAAATGATAATACCGAAAATGACCATACAGATCCCGCTAAGAAACCAGTCCATGCCGATGGCAAAAGGGATACAAGCGAAAAAAAGGAATATAAAAAGCCCGTACAATATGCCGTTCGGCTTTAGAATTTCAAAAGGAAAACCCAATTTATTTTCTAAATTTTTGATGTCCGTTTTGCGCATGGAGGAAGGAAACAGACTGTTCAACTCTGTTTCCTGTGTGATCTCAGACGCAGGAATTTGTTTCAGGGCAACAATCGCTGTGCGCAACTTATGAAAAGCCATGTCTGTTGTCCACTCACCGTTCAGTTCGTCGGCTATTTTCTGGGTGAGAAGGTCCACCATGCTTGAAGATGAATAGTTTTCGCTTTTAAAATCTTCAGTATTGAGGTTGACTTCAAACGTGGTATTTAGTTTACTCAAAATGTTCTGAATCTGGCTGTGAGAATAATTCGCTGACATGGTTTACAAATCTTTGCCGCAAACTTAGACAATGTGAATGTTTATATACCACTTCAGCGATTTCTCTTTTTTGAAATGGACGAATGTCAAATGATGAAGTTGTAATGGAGTTTCTAAAGATTGAGTGGACTCATTGTAAAAAGAATGGCGAAATGCGCATTCTTTATCGGATTAATATAACGTGTCCTGCATACACTCGTTCTTTGTCCGATCCTTTCAATTGGACAATAATTTGCCAATTGTATGCATCATCTTTGGCGAAATAATCACCTTCACGAACACTACCTGTCCACGCTTCAGTTGGATCTTCAGTGACGAAAATGACTGTTCCCCAGCGATCGAAAATTTCAAATTTGTATGTTTCCATAAAAGGAATACCGGTGAGACGCGGCAAAAAGACTTCGTTGATGTCATCTCCATCTGGTGTAAATGTGTTTGGAACATACACATTGAAAATATCGTTGATTACAACTACGTCATGAGCAGTATCCGAACATCCGTAGTATGATGTGGCAGTCAAAACTACATCCCACAATCCCGCTGAAGGGAATGTATGTTTTACATTTTCCATAGGCGAAGTAGACCCATCATCAAAACTCCATTCGTAGTTTGTCGCAAAGTGGCTATCGTTGAAGAATGTGATTTCCGGGCTGTAGATGGTAGATTCTTCCGGATCCATGTGGAAGTCTGCAATTGGAATGCGATAAGCAAGAATTAAATTGTCAATCTCGAACGTGGAAGTGCATCCCTGATCTGTCATCGCTGTAAGCGATACATCATATCCGCCGAATATATTGTAGGTATAAGTTGGATTGTCGGCAGAACTCACCGTTCCATCACCAAAACTCCACAAATAATTGGTTGCACCTTCACTTTCATTTGTGAAGTTTACTGTCAATGGTACGCACCCAGAACTCGGATCTGCAGAGAATGCAACCACAGGAAGTGGGTGAATTGTATATTCTGCAGTGCTGGAAGCAGCACAGTCGAATTGATTCGACACGATCAATTCAATGTCATACGTTCCTTCTTCTGTAAAATTAAATGAAGGATTTGTAAGCAAGGAATAAGGCGATCCATCTAGCAGCCATTCATACCCGTTGGCGTACAAAGAAAGATTCGTTGATTGAACAAACGCAGGAAAGTAGCAAGACTCGAAGCTATTCAACGTGAAAGCACTAACAGGTTGCGGGGCAACTATGATATCCATAGTTGCAGTGTCTGCGCAGAGTTGCAAATCTTGAACAATCAACGTTACCGTATGCAACGCTGCATTTGATCCGACGTTTTCGAAAGTGATGCAGGCATCTTCGTTGTTATCGGTGTTGCCATCACCAAAATCCCAGGTATAAAAATTGCCCCCGACAGCAGTATTTGAAAAGCAGAGATTGAAAGGGCTACAGCCTAATTGATCAGGAGTAGTAAATGACGCTTCTGGTCCATCAAATACAGTGAAGGGATGTGTGACTGTTGTAGAACAAAGGTTGTCATTGATGGCTGTGAATGAAACGATGAAATTGCCGCCACCCAGATATTCGTAGGAAGGTGCTGAAAGTTCAGACGTTCCACCATCTCCAAAATCCCAAATAAACTCCAACGAATTGTCGATCTCGGAAATAAACTGAACAGAATTGTTTGAGCAGATGTTTGGAACGTTCGTTGTGAAATCAATGTCGGGTGAATCAAACACCTGAATCGTTATTTGGCTAGTATCGTAGCTACAACCATTGTCAGCAAACTGGTAAATGGTATAGCTGCCGACATTGTAAGTATGCGTAGGATTGTCGTTACCAGACAGATTTTCATCTCCCAAATCGTAGCTTATTTGCGTAGCACCATCACTGTAATTCGTAAATTCTACGACCAATGGCTCGCAACCTTCTGTGACGTTTGTATTGAAGAAGGAAGTCACCGTGTTTGGCAAAACGCTGATGGTATAACTGGCAGTATCTAAACCACATTCGTTGCTCAAGTATAGCCAAATGGTGTAATCTACTTGAACAGTGTCGGCATAGTAAATATGAACCAGAGGTTCCTCCATGCTGTCGTTCGTTCCATCTCCAAAATCCCACTCGAATGTGTCTGGCAACCCAGTTGAAATGTTATTGAACATGACTTCGAAGGGTGAACAATCTACATCGAGGTTGGTGCCAAATCCGGCAACGGGCTGGGGCAAAACAGTTACTTCGTCGTCATCTGTGTCGCTGCCGCAGAAGTTGGATACAGTTAAGCTAATGGGGTAAATTACGACGTCATTTCCTTGCTGGTAAGTAAGTGCAGAAGGCACTTCGTCTGATGATGTTGCAATACTCAAATCCCAATCGAAAGTGGTGTAAAGCCCAACCGAGGAATTAGCGAAACTCACTTCGAGGGGAGCGCAGCCTTGTTGCGGATCAATTGTCAGATCAGCCGAAGGCGGATTGATAATTTCGTTTGCGTTTATTGCAGTATCAGCGCATCCGAATGCATTGAGCGCTATCATGGTAATATCAAAAACTCCTTCTGTTGGAAATGGATACGTGTAGTTTGGTTCGAACCCGTTCAACTCATCGCTATTCCCAAAGTTCCATACATACGTGGTCGCTCCTGAGCTCAAATTATCCAGTTGAACTGCGGAGTTTGTGCAACCCAAAATAGGAACAGCAAAATTTGCAACTGGAACAGGTGAGACGTTAACTGTTGTATATGAAGTGTCCGAACAGCCTGTGTTTGGATCTTCAAACCACAAAAAAACATCGTAAACGTTTGTGCCTATTGCTGGGTCAAATGTGCCTTGTGAAGCGTTGGTAATTCCTGTGCCTTCCCACGTACCGCCGGTTGCGGGAGTAAAACCTGGCATGTCAAAAACGTCGGCATTTCCGCAGACAATTTCTCCCGGACCAGCATCCACAGCAGGCAATGCTAAAATTTCTACTTCTAAATCATCGTTGGTATAACATGTACCTGTTCCATTTTCAAGCTCAATTGTCCATGTGCCAACACCTGCTACTTGTGTCTCTAGAACACCGTTTGTAGCATCAATAATTCCAGTGCCATTCCAGGTTCCTCCGGATGCAGGAGAAAAACCGGTGAGTTGGTAGGTTCCTTCATTCAAACAAAGAGTGACATCCGGTCCTGCATTGGCAATGGTAGGTGCAATGACTGTAACCAAAATAGAGTCAGTGTCTTCACAACTATTTCCGCCAGCTGTGAAAACATAATATACCCAATAGTTACCAATTCCGGGACTTGTGAATTCACCAGCAGGATTTGAAATTCCAGTACCGATCCACTCACCAGTGCCAGATGTGCTTGCCGAAAATCCAGTAAGAACTTCAGCAATTTGTTGATCACACACAGTAATATCGGGTCCGGCTTCTACTACCGGTAATGGATTGACAAGAACAGTCACATCATCGTCTGCAATGCATTGATTATCGTCAGTCACTGTGACAGTGAAGGTGGTAGTATTGATGGGAGATGCTACCGGATTCGCGATTAATGCATTCGACAGTAATGGAGCGAAGTCCCATTGTATTGTGTAAGGCGAAGATCCTCCATTAATGACAGCTTCCAATTGAGTTGATTCATCAACACAAATTGTGATATTCGGTCCTGCATTAACTGTAGGTAATGGATTCACGGACACTTCAACAGTATCAGTTGTCAGGCAAGTTCCTGATCCTATACTATATACGATTGAATACGAGTCAACAGTGGAAGGAGTAAAAACACCGCCAGCGGTTATGGGTGCACCAACGGGTCCACTCCATGATCCTCCAGGAGTTGTAGTTGGCAAATTGACTGAAGCAACATTATGACATAAGTCTAAATCATCACCGGCATCGGCTTGAGTCGGATCAATAACCGTTAGAACCATATCGTCACATCTTTCGCAGAGTGTCGTTGGATTGGTGTAACAATAGGTCAGCGTAAATGTTCCAGTGCCAGTTGGTGTGAACGATCCAGATGGAGTCACATTTGGTGATCCACTCCAGGTTCCTCCCACAGGAGAACCATTTAATTGAGTCGATTGGGGTTGATTACAAATCGTGAAGTCAAAACCGGCATTCGTTGCAGGCAAAGGGTTTACAAAAATCGTAACTTGATCAGGATCTGCGCATCCGGCATCATCAATGAGAGTAAGGTTAAATGTGGTAGTAATGAAAAGTGGATCCGTACTCGGTGTACAACTCATGGCAGGCGAAGTTGCGCCACCCGACCAGGTGCAGAAAGAAGCTGGACCATTCGGGCAAGTGATACATTCTCCATTTAAGATCACACTTTCACCTGCACATATGGTTGTATCAGCTCCTGCACTTGCCTCCGGCAAAGGAAGAACCGTCACTAACAGCGTATCAGTCGAAGCACAAGACCCTGTTCCTTGGGTAACAATCACATCATCCACCATTGGGCCAGTAGGAGTGTACAATCCTGAAAGACTAATATTCGGCGATCCAGTCCAAGTTCCTGAAGGTAATTGTATAGCTGCTGCACCAGAACATACAGTTGTGTCTTGACCGGCATTGGCAGGCGTTGGATTGGTGACGCAAACGTCCATTTGATCGCACGCATTGCAGCCAGTGCTTGCATACGTGAAACAATAATTCAAGGTAACGCATCCAACACCTCCAGGCGTAAAGACACCTGTATTTGTAACGTTCGTGCCGCTCCATGTGCCCGATCCGCCCGGACCTGTTCCACCAGAAGTTGGTGAAAATCCAGACAACTGCGTTGCAATGGGTTGATTACATAAATTTTGATCAAGTCCTGCGTAGGTAGGCGGCAATGGATTTACTGTCACGGGCACTGTGCCTGTTCCAATGCAACCATTATCATCCGTTACTTGCACACTGTAGTTCAAACTTGAAGGTGTATTTGAGGTAGGTGCCGCAATTGTATTCGACGTCAGAAATTGGTTTGGACTCCACAAGTAAGAAGAGTATGTGCCCGAACCACCTGTGACAGTCAATCCAAGTAATTCAGATTGTCCAGCACACATTTCAAAAACACCAGATGGATTTACAATTGGCAGAGGATCAATGGTTAAGGTAATTTGACCTGTATCCGTGCATGAGCCGGAAGTTCCTGTAACTGTGTATGTAACAGTTCCTGTCGGATTCGCCTGAACCGTGTTGCCCGTGCCAGAATAATTTGAGAGGTATGTTGCCGGAGACCAGGTATAAGAACCTGCCCCGGTAGCAGTAAGAATTGTAGCTTGTCCGTTGCAAATAGCATTATCAACATCGGCTGCAGTAATCTGGACATTCGGTGCGGGCAAAACATTCATAATTCCGATGTCGCTCGAGGAGCCACATGCATTCGTTGCAGTCAATGTCGCATTAAAATTCCCGGAAGCGGCGTAAGTGACGTTTGGAGCTGCAAGTGTGTTTGCCGAAGCTGGAACACCGCCAGCAAATGTCCAGGCGTAACTAATGATTGGCAGATTACAGGGGTCAACAAATCCGGTTGGAGTTCCGCCTGTTCCAACGCAAACACTTGCTGGTGTTGTCACATCCACAACAGGAACAGTATTAACAGTGATAACTTCGCTGTCTTCGAAAATACCACATGAATTCGACATCTGAAGTCGAATGGTGTAAACACCAACGCTCGTCAATGAGAATGTTGGCTCTAGAGAACTGGCGTTTGTCGCACCAGTGAATGAATAGGTTCCAAGATCTGGATCACAAGGCAAATCGACGTAATCAACCAACCAGGTTGTGGAAGTACCGCAGCTATTCGGACTGACACTCGTATTGTCTGTTGTTACCGCCATTGGCAAACAACCGTCATTGTCGTTGACGGTAAAAACAGGAGTTGGTGCCGGTTCGATACAGACTTCATGTGTATCGGTAGAATTTCCGCAGGCGTTTGTTGCTACCAGAGTCACGGTATAAGTGCCAGGTGCAGTATAAACATGGGATTGATTCGCCAATGTAGCCACTGTAACAGCAGGCGATCCATCACCAAACGTCCATGTATATGTTCCGCTTTGATTGCATTGATTGTTGTAGCCGGGAATCGAGTTGTTGATGAAAGTCACTGTAGAATTGACGCAGGCAGGAACAGGAGTTGGAGTAAATCCGGAAACTGGAGCGCTGTAGACTTTTACAGGAAAAATGGTCGCAACGGATTGATCACAATTGTTAGTTGCTGTGATAGAGAATGTATAGCCAGCAGGATTTGTCGCACACGATGAACCCGAATAGGAGTGGCAGATTTCTGTTGGTGGAGGGTGATTCAGAAGTTGAGTAGGAGAGCCATCACCAAAATCGACAAGGTAAGTTGTTGATTCGTGGTTTCCGGCGTAATTGTTCAAAGGAAAGCAAATGCTTAACGGTCCGCAACCTTGCGTGCCGCCGGGATTCGCGGCACCAATGGAAGGATTCGTGATATTGGAAACGAAATAGGTTTCGCTTGCTACACAACCGTTTGAACCAGTAACCGAATAAACTAAGTCGAATACATCGTTTCCGGTATACGTATGTGAAACTCCTGAAGGTGCGGTTGCGCCAGTCCAGTTCGCACTGCCATCGCCCCAAACTATTGTATAGTTAGAATTTCCTGTTGTAGTTCCAGCATCAAAAACTGTCGTGGTGAAGGTTGGGTCTCCGCTGCAGTTCGTGAAATTGGAAATAGGGTCAGTTAGTTCGACATCCGGAATTCTTTTAATGAGCACGCCAGCAACATAAGTATCAATACAGCCATTTGCGGCTTCAACTGTTAGCGTCACAGTGAAGTTCTGATTGCCTGTTCCGATTGCAGAACTAAACGTATGCGTCGGATTTTGAGCATTGGAAGTTGGCGAACCATCACCAAAATCCCAGGTGTATTCGCACGAAGGACAAGCGGTAGTTGTATTTGTAAAAACGATTGGAACGTTCGCACACGGCGTATTATTCGGAGTAAAAGTGAAGTTTGCGTTTGGCGCTGGAAGAACTGTGATAGTCACTTGATCAGTCTGACCACCGCAACCGTTGTTATTTAATGTAACGGTGTAAGTTGTGGTAACTAACGGAGTAGCGATAGGGTTAGCTATCGTGGCGTCGCTCAGCGTAGCCGCTGGTGTCCAGCTGTATGTAACGCCAGGAGGGCCAGGATTTGGATTGTCAGCAGTGGGACTGCCGCCAATTTGAACTCCAACACCTGCGCATGTGGTGATCGGAGGACCAGCATCAGCGTCGCATTGTGCAACAGTTTGAAGGGAAGAAACAAAAAATCCTGCTAGGAGCAGGCACAAGAAAGGACGGATGTTCCGGATTGGTAACAAGCAGTTGTTCAGTTGATGAGTGGGTTCAAATGTAAGCAAACAGACACTTTTTACGTGTCGTTTTGTCAAAATTCATCCTAAAGACCAATTAATCAAACTATGGTTGCATGCAATTAACCATTTAATTATCAGTCGGCATTTTTCGACCATAGACAAGTTAGAAATGTATGTATGTGATTTGGTTTTCAAGTCAAAGAGGTTTCTTCTTCAGAAAAATGGAATACATTCGACTCAATTATTGAAACCAAATATCCACTTTTTATGAAACAACTTTTACTCATCTTTTTGGTGTTTCTGTCTATGAACATGCGCGTTGATGCGCAATGTGCGTCCAACGAAAGCGAAATTACGTTTACAGCTGAATGTGTTGTTGGAGACTGTGCTCTTACCGTCTATGTAACTGGAGCGAACAGTTCTCTCTTCTACTTATCTGAGTCTTTTGCCGCAAGCGAAGTTTCGTCTGGCTTAGAGCGCAATTTCTGCGTTCCTTCGGATGAATGCTTGCTAGTTTATATGTACTACGATGGTTTCGACATCGATTATCAGATCGACTATTCTTTTTTGCTGAATGGCGTAGTTGACACAGAGGGATCTTTGATCACCTATTATGAAAATTTTAATTTGAACTGTCCTCCAGGTTCGATTTGTGGTGATCCCATTCCGATTTCTGGTGATGGCTCGTTTACTGCTGATTCAGATGATACATGGTACAGCTTCACTCCTTCAACTACAGGCCTTTATCACATTTCGACTTGTGCTTCAAACGAATGTGACACGAAGATTTGGGTGTACAATTCATGTCCGTGGAGCAATGTAGAAGGTCCACCTGGCACATATGCCTATAATGATAATGCTGATTGTGGCTTACAAGCAGATACTGATATTGCTTTGGAAGCAGGTTATACTTATTTGATTCGCATCGGTGACAATTTGGACAACTGCCTTGGGCCAATTCAATTTACATTTAATTATGTGGGTTTAATCATTGGCTGCATGGATCCTCTTGCATGTAATTTTAGCCCACTTGCGCAAACAGAAGGCGAGTGTTTTTACTTTCCGTCATCAGAATGTTCATCTCCGGATTTAGTCATGAATGCGGATGTTTTACTTTCGTCAATGACATTGATGGACATTCAGGCCACACCTTGCGACGTTGAAGAAGGGCAGGTTACTGGCGATGGCAACAGAACGGTTATTACGTTTTCTGTTCGCATTGATAATATAGGCGAAGCTGATTATTATATTGGCGATCCAAGCAATAATCCTGAAATGTTTGAAACAGTCAACTGCCACGGCCATGTCCATTATGCTGGCTATGGTGATTATAGGCTTATGGATATGCAGGGAAATATCATTCCTGCTGGTCATAAAAATGGTTTTTGTGTGATGGATTTATGCGGTTTTGGCCAATACAACTGCGGTCAAATGGGGATTTCTGCCGGCTGCTATGATGAATACGGCGCAGGTACAAGCGGTCAATGGTTTGATATTACCGATGTTCCGGATGGAACATATCGTGGATTAGTTACTGTAAATCCATTGCTTTTACCTGACGCTCTTGGAAGGCATGAGTTTAATTATGAAAATAACACCTATGTCTTTTGTCTGGAAATAACAAGCGATGGTTTTGGACAGCGTGATTTTGTATTACTTGGAGATTGTCCCACATTCTATGATTGTTTAGGCGTTGAAAATGGTTTGGCGCAAGTTGACTGCGAAGGAGTTTGCGATGGTCCATCCATTTGGGGCGATGTCGTTTCAGATGAGGAACTAAGTGCATCGGATTTATCGGAATACGTATCCATTTTAGCCCAACAAAATGTTGTAGTCACATCTTGCAATGACCTGAGTGCAAACGGTTCGTTGACCGTGTATGATTTGGCACTCGCATCAGTTTGTTTGGGAGAAAGTGAATCAGGTGGAAATTCCGCATGTAATTTCCCTCATAATATTTTGACTACTTCCAGTCCTTGTGGAATGGCAATCACAGATGTCAACTTCGCACAAGGTTATGTGGATATTGAATTGAAATCAACCTCTCATGACGTGATTGCTTATCAGTTCACCTTGAATGGCATCGTCATCAGCAGTGTTTCGAATATCGCAGATAACGGCACACTCCCATGTTCTGTTGGTTTTAATCCATTCACCAATTCTGTTTACGCACTCGCCGATTTCGGATATCATTTGGAAAACGCTACGAATGCGCAACCCGTCTGCAGAGTGTATTTTAGTCAGGTTGTTTCAAATACGATTTGTATCACAGGCATCACAGACATTGTGAACATCCATCGTTCGCGCACGGCGAATTACATTTATGGCGAATGTTTCGACGCTACTGCGTTTAGCACAAATGAAATTCTCAACATCGGTGATATTTCGGTTATGCCAAATCCAGTTCAGGATAAAGTAACTTTTACACTGAGCAGATTTGTTTCTACACCTTCAGAATTGATCATTCGGGATCATGTTGGCAAATTGATAAACGTTGTTCCTGTGCCAACTGGAAGTCATACCGTAGATTTCGATATGACATCGATGCAGTCGGGAGTATACACCGTCAGCAGTCAACGAAACGGTGAATTGTCGAATGTGATTCGTTTGATAAAATTGTAAGCTACGAATCGGATTAACTGGTGACATCGCATCTAATTGATAATTGCGAGATAGTGCGAGTGTGAAGTGCGAGAAGGAGCGTAGTGAAATAGAATTCACTTGCATCCGCCCTCTTTCTCATTTTCATTCTCTTTCTCTTTTCTGCTTTCCTTGTTGAGCGACCAAACACGTTAATCCAATCTATAAATAAAGCAAATAGAAACATCAAAAGATTTTTACTCAAGCCGTATGGCTTCGCACTGGCTACGTCGCTGTTACCTGCGGCCGGCAAGGAAGAAATGCCATTCGATTGTCGGAAGTGATTGGCCACAGCTAAAGGCTCCTTCGCCTGGTGCTGTTAAACGTTGTACTTCGTGTTTTTCCCTCAATTCAACTTTTCGAATTAGCAAGTTCAATCGCAGCTAATTGATAATAGCGAGATAGTGTGAGTGTGAAGTGCGAGAAGGTGCAAAGTGAAATAGAATTCACTTGCATCCGCCCTCTTTCTCATTTTCATTCTCTTTCTCTTTTCCGCTTTCCTTGTTGTGCGTCCTAACACGTTAATCCGATTCACAAATCCACTCGCGATAGAAATGTATTCTTATGAAGCATACATTTTCGACCTGAGTTCCTGCACAGACTTGTCAGCGAGGTATTCGTCGTAAGACGTGCGTTTGTCAATGATGCCATTCGGTGTGATCTCAATGATTCTGTTCGCCACTGTTTGCACAAACTCATGGTCATGTGAGGTAAATAGTGCAACGTGTTTCCAATCCTTCATGGCATTGTTGAAAGCCGTAATAGACTCAAGGTCCAGGTGATTTGTAGGTTCATCGAGGATCAAACAATTCGCTCCAGCGAGCATCATCCGCGAAATCATACAGCGCACCTTTTCACCACCACTCAATACATTCGATTTTTTCATCACTTCTTCTCCACTAAAAAGCATCTTGCCCAGAAAGCCTCGAACATACGTTTCGTCTTTGTCGCGTGAAAACTCGCGCAGCCAGTCTATAAGATTGTCATTGGCATTGAAGTATCTTGAATTGTCATTCGGCAAGTAGGCACTTGTGATGGTGCTTCCCCAACTGTATTCGCCGGCATCGGCTGCTAAATTACCTGTAATGATTTCGAATAAAGCGGTGATGGAGCTATGTTCCTTCGATAGAATAGCCACTTTATCGCCTTTTACCAAAGTGAAAGAAACATTGTTGAAGAAGACTTCTCCTTCCGGCGATTTTTTCGCAAGATGTTCTATGTTCAATATCTGATCTCCGCAATCTCTATCCGGTCTGAAAATAATTCCGGGATATTTTCTTGTGGATGGTTGAATATTATCGATAACAAGTTTGTCGAGCAATTTTTTACGGCTAGTTGCCTGGCGCGATTTGGATGCATTCGCACTGAAACGCTCCACAAATTCCTGGAGTTCTTTCCGCTTGTCTTCCACTTTTTTGTTCTGATCAGAACGTTGACGAGCGGCCAACTGGCTTGATTCATACCAAAACGTATAGTTACCTGTGTAGAGCTGGATTTTGCTAAAATCAATATCGGCCACATGGGTGCATACCGCATCCAAAAAGTGTCTGTCGTGGGAAACAACGATCACAGTGTTTTGAAAGTCCGCAAGAAAATTCTCCAGCCATGAAATTGTTTCAACATCCAGGTCATTGGTAGGCTCATCCAACAATAATATGTCTGGATTTCCGAAAAGCGCCTGTGCCAACAAAACACGTACTTTTTCTTTACCACTCAGCTCACTCATGAGTTTGTGATGGTCATCTTCTTTGATACCTAAACCGCTTAATAAATTGGCGGCATCACTTTCCGCATTCCAGCCATCCATTTCGGCAAATTGCACCTCAAGTTCTGCTGCCTTTTCGCCATCCGCATCGCTGAAATCTGCTTTTGCATACAGATCATCTTTGTCTTTCATCAGTTTCCAAAGGACTTTATTTCCCATCAGCACTGTATGAAGGACAGTATAAATATCAAAGGCAAAGTGGTTTTGTGAAAGAACGCTCATTCTTTCTCCGGGAGACATGATCACTTCACCCGTCATTGCTTCAATTTCTCCTGAAAGTATTTTTAGGAATGTAGATTTCCCGGCACCATTTGCGCCGATAACTCCATAACAATTGCCATGTGTGAATTTGATATTTACTTCTTCAAACAATGTGCGTTTGCCATAACGAAGCGAAAGATTGGATACAGATAACATGCTTTTTTTTTGAGGGCGCGAATGTACTGCATTGCTTCACATCATTTAGATTTCCATCCCGAATGGGTCTATTCGAAATACCACATTCGGGGTATTCTCGACTGGTCAATTCAGAGTTCTATTTACACCTGTTAATACATCATCTTTGAGAACTGATTTATCAAAATTAAAAGTGGGCGAATCTGCAGTTGTGGTGGAGCTTCTGCCGCATGTGCTCACTGTAAAACTTTCAGAGATGGGTCTTTTTAAAGGAAAACGAATTACAGTATTGTTCAAAGCACCGCTCGGTGATCCTATCGCTATTGATATTGGCGGCTATATTTTATCGTTAAGAAAAGACGAAGCTTGTATTGTTGCAGTGGAAAAGTAAGCGGATCTCTTTTTTTATGGAAATCAGAAAAATAGCACTCATCGGCAATCCCAATACGGGAAAGAGTTCGCTATTTAACTTGCTGACAGGGCTTCGTCAGCACGTGGGAAATTTCCCGGGCGTAACGGTAGACAAAAAAACAGGGATCTATTCACCGAAAAAAGGAAAGGAGATCAAGGTGATTGATCTACCGGGTACATACAGTGTTTTTCCGAGATCGAATGATGAACGTGTTGTGTATGATGTTGTTTCAAACCCACAATCAGAGGATTTTCCCGATGTTTTTATCTATGTCGCCGACGCAGTTAACTTAGAGCGCAATCTTTTGCTTTTTACTCAGCTCCATGATTTGAACATTCCGCTAATTCTTGTGCTGACCATGGAGGATGTAGCCATAAAGCGTGGAGTGAATATTCAAACGGAAGCGCTGACCAAACAATTCAATGACATTCCTGTGTTTTTTCTTAACGGTAGAACAGGCAATGGCATGATGTCCTTGCAGAATGCCATTTTGAATTTTAAACCTCAGGCTGCCAGGCATCAAATTGGAGACATCGACATTCCTTCGTTGGATAAGCGTCCGGATGAGCAAGCAAAAGATGCGGAAAAGAGATTTGCATTTATTCAACATTTAGTCAATGCTGTTCGAACACAAGATAAAAACAACGCAAAGGCTGCCATTACACGTAAGATAGACCGTGTAGTTGTTCATCCAATTTTTGGTTACGCATTATTTCTTGGTTTATTACTTATTATATTTCAGTTCATTTTTCGCTTTGCTTCATTCCCGATGGAATGGATTGATCATGGCTTTTTACAACTAAGTCAATGGACAAAGGGCATCATGCCTTCGGGTGTTTTTACTGATCTCATTTCCGAAGGAGTAATACCGGGAATAGGCGGTGTGTTGGTTTTTATTCCACAGATAGCGCTACTCTTTTTTTTTCTATCCATTTTGGAAGAAACGGGCTACATGGCCAGGGTCGTTTTCATCATGGATAAACTCGTCCGACCATTTGGACTCAATGGGAAAAGTGTTGTTCCATTGATGAGCAGCGTGGCTTGCGCCATTCCGGGCATCATGTCTACACGCAACATAAGCAGTTGGAAAGACAGGCTGGTCACGATCATGGTCGCTCCTTTGATGAGTTGTTCGGCGCGCATTCCGGTCTATACATTGTTGATTGCTTTGGTGATACCAGATAATGCCACTTTTTGGGGTTTTGATTTAAAAGGAATTGTTTTGCTGGCACTCTATGGTTTGGGTTTAGTCAGTGCATTTGCGGTGGCATTTATACTGAAGTTTTTTATTAAAAGCGAAGAAAACGGATTTCTGGTAATGGAAATGCCCGCTTACAAATGGCCAAACTGGAGTCAGGTGTTTCTTCACCTTTGGGAAAAGGTGCGCATTTTTGTTTTT
>Ga0209480_10001287_pt1 | contig 18424 bp, 26 predicted proteins | sample JI61114C2DNA_FD_187501 | JGI IMG/M metagenome (GOLD analysis project Ga0209480, IMG submission 187501) | Wastewater effluent complex algal communities from Wisconsin, to seasonally profile nutrient transformation and Carbon sequestration -... | ecosystem: Engineered > WWTP > Effluent > Algae... | reverse complement strand
GCCATCCAGATCCTCGGCGGCAATGGCTATATCAACGACTATCCGACAGGCCGCCTGCTGCGCGACGCCAAGCTCTATGAAATCGGTGCGGGCACGTCGGAGATCAGGCGCTGGCTGATCGGCCGGGAGCTGTTTGCGGAGTCGGCTTGAGCTTTTCGTTGCTGTCATCCCGGACGCCCACGCCAGCGTGCGAGCTGAAATGATTGTTTGAAGGAGTGGATCATGAAGCGCGTTGTTGTCGCCGTCTTGTCGCTCCTGCTCTCTGCAACCGCTTACGCCCAAACACCAACGCCCGTCACTGATCCCGGTCCGCCGCTCAGCGGCTATCCGCGCAAGGCTCTCGGCCTCCCCACGGCGCAAGAACTCACGACCGCGACCTACGTCCGCGATGTGATCTACGGCCATCGCGATGGAATGGCGCTCACCTACGACGTGTTAAAGCCGCTGAAGCCCAACGGCGCGCTAGTGGTGAACATGGTGTCGGCTGGTTGGCGCTCGTCATGGGGGCCGCCGGAGGAGCGGCAGGCGCGGTATCAGTGGTTGCTCGACAAGGGCTTCACCGTCGTGGGGCTGCATCATGCGTCGGCGCCGCGCTTTCCGCTGACGGATGCGGTCAAGGATATCCGGTTGGGGATGCGGCACATCAAGCTGCACGCGGCGGAGTATGGCGCCGATCCCGCGCGCATCGGCGTGTGGGGCGCGAGCGCGGGCGGGCATCTTTCGCTGGTTGCGGGTCTGATGGCCGATGATGGCGATCCGGCGGCGGAGAACCCGCTGGAGCGCTCGGGCAATCGCGTGCGCGCGGTTGTGGCCTACTTCCCGCCGACGGATCTCGATGCGCTCCTCGGCAGCCGGCCCAAGCAGGGCGCGATCGATTTCGACGACAGCCTGCGCGCCTCGGTGTCGCCAGTTCACTTTGCCGATGCGGGCGATCCGCCCGTGCTGATCATCTCGGGCGGGGCGGACAAGGGCGTGCCGATTGCCCAGTCGGAAGCCATGAAGGCCGCGCTCGACAAGGTAGGCGTGGAGAACAAGCTCACAGTGTTCCCTGATGCGGATCACGACTTCTACGTGAAGGGCGATCCGGCGAAGACCGACGCCTATGCGCTCGCGGCCATGAACGCGATGGTGGCGTGGTTCGAGGACAAGCTGAAATAGCGCTCAGTTGTTGGGCGCGAGCTCCGCCAGCGCGATCCCGCTTTCACCCTGCACGGCGTAGAGCAGGTAGATGCGGCCGTCTTCCTCGTAGATCGCAGGATCGCGCAACTGGTTGACCGGACCCGGCGCGAAGCTGCGGGCGGATTTTGCGAGCGGGAGGTTGGCGCCTTCCCAGTCCTTCTCTGGCCGCAGGATCTCGATAGGCGCGCTCTCCTTCCACGTCTCCCACGGGCCGGAGATGTCGATCGTGCTCATGAGCAAGCGTTCGGGTGGGTCGGTGGCGACCTGGGACCACACGACGTAAAGCGTGCTTCCCCGCTTGAAGACGGCTGAATGGCGCATGTCGGGATTGAACAGCGTCGGCCCGGTTTCGAAGCCGGCGAGGGGATCGGCCGAGCGATAGAAGGCGCCCGGCATGGCGATGGCGTAGGTCATGCCGTCATGCGGGAAGGCGCGCCAGTATGTGCGGCCGAGAACTTCCTTCCCCGATGTGAAGGTGATGCCGTCTGTGGAAGTGGCGACGCGCGTGACCTGCTGCGCGAAGGATTCGAGGCCGTGGTAATACATCACGAAGCGCCGGTTCTTCTCGTCAATATGTACATCGGGCGAGGCGACGTGCGGCGTCGTCATTTCCTTCGCGAGGTCTGGAAACTGCTCGAGGTCGAGCCCGGCAGCTTTGGCGCGCGTGCGGTAGTCGGCCATCTGCTGGTCGGTGAAGGGCGGTGGCGTGTGCGGGAAGGGCGTGTCGGTGATGTTGAGCGCGCCGGGCTCATGGATCTTCCAAGGGCCTTCGAGATGATCCGCATAAGCGAGGCGGATGTACGCGCCCTTGTGGTCGGCGAAATAGAGGTAGTACCGGCCTAGCCGATTGGGGGCCCAGTCAGGCACACGCACAAGCGACGGCCCTTGTATGTTGTGGCCGATGCTGGGGTCTGTCGCGGGCGTGATTATCGCGCCATTGCCAATGCGTTTGACGACGTGTGGCGCGCCCATCTCGCCGGGCTGCTCCCGGGCTAGCGTCATCGATGGCACAGGCGCCTGGCAGGCGCACAGCACACACAGGCTCGCGAGGGCAAGGATGGTCTTCAGCATCGCGCGTCCTCCGGATCGGGGCGCGAGTGTGCGATGGCCATCCCGCCCTGTCAGCGGAGCCTTACGGTGTTGTGATACCGATTGGTATGACTAGTTGGACGCTACCTGTGACGGCAGCGGCTCAAGGTCCACGAACAGGTCACGCTCGCCGGCGAAAACGAACGGCGTGAGGGCAATTGCGAGGACTGCGAAGGTGGCGACGATCAGGCGTTTGGCGAGCATGGGAGGCCCGTTCTCTTTTCTGTTCCTTGGCCGGGATTCGTGTCCCGGTCTTCTGATGGCCTCGAAATAGGGATGAAACGCGACGTAAGGAAGGCGCCTCGCAGGACTTTTTTAACGACAAAAAGTTTAGGAATAGTAACTGGTTAACCAAATCAGCCGTGCGTTTAGCGCTTTCGCGCGTGCGGCAATGCGGCGGAGACGTCGCAATCAGTGCCAGTTTCCCGTCACCACCCAGGTCCGTCCGGGCAGCGAGACTTCGCCCGACGGATAGGCGTGCGTCGCGAGCGCCGACTCGACCGCTTGTAGCAGGCCGGGGAAGGCGTCGGGCCCGGCTTCGCGGGCGATGCGGGAGGCGGGTCCCACCTTGAGGGCAGAGAGAGCCGCCTCGGCTGGGCTGGCTCCAAGCCGCATCGGCGCTTCGACTGGCGTCACGCTGATACTGCCGAAGCCGGCCTGTTCCAGGATGCCGGTCGTGTATTCCGGGTCGGCAAAAGCGAACGGGCCGGGTGCGCGCGGATCGGCCTGCGGCGCGGGCAGGCCGGAGGCGGCAAGGGCCGCCTTGGCTGCAATCGTCGCCCATGGGTTGAGTGCGGCAGGCTGCCAGCAGACGAAGGCGAGGCGGGCACCCGGCGTCAGCGCACGCCCCATTCGCGCGAATGCGTCGACCGGCTTGTCGAAGAACATCACGCCAAACCGCGAGAACAGCAGGGAAAATCCACCCGGCAACGGCGCCTGGGAGGCATCGGCCTCCATGAAGCTGATATTGGCCAGGCCGGCTGCGCGATTGCGGGCGACCCGCAGCATGGGGCCAGAGACGTCGACGCCCACCACCTCGCCTGACGGCCCTACCGCGCGGGCAAGAGTAAGCGAGGTCTCTCCGCAGCCGCAGCCGATATCGAGCACTTTCTCGCCGGGAGCGGCCTTGGCCGCGGCAAGGGCGGCGTCGCCGAAGGGCTGGATCAGGGCGTCGAGGGATTGCTGCTCGGCCGCCCATCGCTCGCCCACCGCGCCATTCCAGTCTGCGATCTGTGCGGCGTTCGGCGCGTTCATGGTCAACTCCTCTGATGAGCCCGGAATATAAGGCGGGATGAGAGGCAGCGCGACCTGCCAATAAACCATACCCGGCAGTTGGCGGCGTCATCTGTGAGCGCTATAGGGGCCGTCCAAACCCGATTCAGGCGCGATTTTCGCGCTTCAAGACAAGACCTTCAGGAACACCACATGGCCGTCCAACGCACCTTCTCCATCATCAAACCGGACGCCACGAAGCGTAACCTCACTGGCGCGATCAACGCCGTGTTCGAGAAATCCGGCCTGCGCATCGTCGCCCAGAAGCGCGTGCGCCTCACCCGCGCCCAGGCGGAAGGTTTCTACGGCGAGCACAAGGCCCGCGGCTTCTTCGGCGAGCTGGTCGACTTCATGACGTCGGGCCCGGTCGTGCTGCAGGTCCTCGAAGGCGAGAACGCTGTCGCCGCCCACCGCGAAGTCATGGGCGCGACCGATCCGGCCAAGGCCGCGGACGGCACCGTCCGCAAGCTGTTCGCCCAGTCGATCGGCGAGAACTCGGTCCACGGTTCGGACTCGGAAGCCTCGGCCGAGCGCGAGATCAACTTCTTCTTCCGTCTCGATGAAATCGTAGGCTGATCCCATCACACGCCAGTTCCGCCCCGCGCGTCCTTCAGAGCGCCAAGCGCTGGAGGACCTGCAGCGCCGTGCATCAAGCCAGTGGGACGCGGCGCGACCGGAATCGCTGCAGCACCCCGCGGCGCTTGAACTGCCTGCCGATCACATAGCCGCAGGGCTTGTGATCGTGTTCGAGCACTGGGGCGCGCTGGCCGGCTTTGCCGTAGTGGTGCCGCGGGATGATGGCGCGGCGGACCTCGATGGCCCGTTCGTCGAACCGGATCTCTGGCGCGGCGGGATAGGGCGCAAGCTGGTGGAAGAAGCGGCGCAGTTTGCGCAGGTGCTCGAAGCGCGCGAGTTGTTCGCGTCTGCCAATTCGCGATCCGCGCCGTTTTATGCCAAATGCGGGTTCAAGCCTGCTGGCCAGCTGGAATCATCGCATGGACCGATTTCGGTGATGTCTCGCTCATTGTCTTGATTTTGGGGCCTGAACCAGGAGCCTGAACGTTCGATCCGATTGCCCGGATCGCAGCCCGGAGAAACTTATGCGTCTTGCAGGATCAGTTGTTCTCGCGATTGCGCTTCTCTCTGCGTGCGGCCCGTCGAACCCGGCGCCTGCGGCGGGCATCAACGGTCTGAAGACGCAGGACACTGTGCAACCCGCCGCTGCGGATTCGGCCAGCACAGACCCCAACGACATGACGCCGGCCGACATCAGCGCCAAGCTCGTTGGGACATTCGCCTATCTCGACGACGACATGTCGAAAATCACCGTGACGTCGGATGGCAAGTGGACAGAAGCCTACGAGGGCTCGGGTGAGAGCACCGCCGACTGGCGTATCTTTGCCGGCACGGATGCGCCGAAGGACACGGACTACACGTTTACGCCCGCCTCCCGCTATCTCGAACTGATCGGCGAGGCCGGCACGTTCTACTACGAACTCGGCGCGATCGGTGAGGATGGCTTCGACATGTTCTACGTGGGTCGCGGCAATCGGCTGGCCTTTGTCCGCGTCAAGGTCCCCGCCTGACCTGCTGATTATATCGCGTACGATGTAGATATTGCGTATGCGATGTATCCCGGCTAGGTTGCCGGGATGACGAAGCCCAACCGCCGTATGTTCTGGCATCTCGCGCGCGCCTATCGGCGAGTCTCAGCGGCCAGCGATGCGCGCCTTGCCGATCTCGGGCTTACGGGAACGCAGGCTGGCGCTCTTTACTGCTTTGGCGACGATGGTCTGTTGGTTGGCGAGCTCGCCGCAACGCTGGACCTTGCCCAGTCGGCAGCCTCCGGTCTTGCGCAGCGCCTGGAAGAAGCGGGCCTTGTCGAGCGGCACGAGGTGGCGGGCGATGGCCGCGCGGCGCGGCTTAAGCTGACGCCGTCCGGCCGCAGGAAGCGCGACGAGGCTGCGCGCCGCACGGTGACGGCGAACAGCCAATTGCTTCAGGGATTCACAGACAATGAGATCGACACCGTCGTGCGCTGGCTGGCGCACGCGGCGGAAACAGCAGCGCCGCAGAAGCGGCAGGCAAAAAAGGAAAAGGCATGACCGACCTTGTGAAGATCAGCGAGGCTGATGGCGTCGTAGAGATCCTGTGGAACCGACCCGACAAGAAGAACGCGCTGTCGAACGTGATGTATCGTGCGGCGACAGCTGCCCTTGCGCGCGCGGCCGAAGACAAGGCGATCCGGGCTGTCGTGATCGGCTCGACAGGCGACAGCTTCACATCGGGCAACGATCTTGCCGATTTCGCCGCGGCCGCATCGGGTGGCGAGCCACCGGCCGCGCACGGGTTCATCGAGACAATCATCCAGTTTCCGAAGCCCATTGTGGCGGCTGTGCCCGGTCTCGCCGTTGGTGTGGGAACGACGATGCTGCTCCACTGCGATCTCGTCTATGTTGCGCGCGATGCGAAGCTGACGACGCCTTTCGTAAACCTTGCGCTTGTTCCGGAGGCGGCTTCATCGCTTCTGATGCCTGCGCACATCGGCCACCGCCGCGCTTTCGCGATGTTCGCGCTGGGCGACGCGATGACGGGCGAGCAGGCCGCAGAGCACGGCATCGCAAATGCTGCGATGAGTGCATCTGAAGTTCTTCCCGCAGCGCGCGAGGCGGCGCGCAAGCTGGCCGAGCGAGCGCCCGGTGCGCTGATGGCGGCGAAAAAGCTTATGCGGGATGGCGAGAAGATCCTTGCCCAGTCCCGCACCGAAGGCGCGATCTTCGGTGAGCGCCTGCGCTCGGCCGAGGCGATGGAAGCCTTCATGGCGTTCCAGCAGAAACGTGCGCCCGATTTCTCGCGCTTCTGAGGCAAACAAAAACCCCGGAGTGATCCACTCCGGGGTTGGTGTCTGTGCAACGTAGCGAAAGCTTAGTCCTTCGCGCGCTCGACATAGGCGCCGTCTTCAGTGTTGACGACGATGCGCGTGCCCGTGCCGATGTGCGGGGGCACCATCACACGGATGCCGTTCGACATCTTGGCCGGCTTGTACGAGCCCGACGCTGTCTGGCCCTTCACGACCGGCTCGGTCTCGACGATCTCCAGCGTCACGCGCTGGGGCAGCTTGATCGCCACCGGCTTGCCGTCGAACATCAGCAGGTCGCAGTCCATGTTCTCGCCCAGGAACGCGGCGTCGTCGCCCAGCATGGCGGCGGGCACCATGACCTGCTCGTAGTTGGTCGGGTTCATGAACACGTAGAGTTCGCCGTCCTTGAACAGGAACTGGTGTTTCACTTCCTCGACGAACGCCAGGTTCAGCTGGTCCGTGGTCTTGAACGTCTCGACCACTTTCACGCCGTCAGAGATGCGGCGCATGTCGATCGTGGCGGTCGGCGTGCCCTTGCCCGGGCGATAGGTTTCGGCCTTGAGGACGGTGTAGAGCTGGCCGTCCTCCTGTTCGAGAACGTTGCCCTTGCGGACGTCGCTGGCGATGACTTTGGCCACTGGATACGCCTTTGTATTTGAGCCGGCGGCGGAGTATGGCTCGGCCGGTCGGAAACTGTTGAAGCGGCGCGGTCATACAATGCCCCGCCCCAGTGGCCAAGCCCGGCTTTCTGCCGCGTCTGGAGGCTTGTTTGAGCACCCCAACCCCCTGGTGGGACAAGGATTCGCACGCCGACCGCCGTCCCTTCCTCGAGGCGCGGGGGCGGATTCGGCGCGGCGTGAGGGGCTGGTTCGAGGCGCGGGGGTTCACCGAGGTGGAATGCGGCGCGCTGCAGGTATCGCCCGGCAACGAGGCCCACCTGCACGCTTTCGCCACCCAGCGGCAGACCGAGGGGGGCAGCGCCCGGCCGCTTTACCTGCACACATCGCCCGAGTTCGCCTGCAAGAAGCTGCTGGCGGCGGGCGAAATGAAGATATTCGACCTCTCGCGCGTTTACCGTAACCGCGAGGACGGGCCGCTGCATTCGGCCGAGTTCACCATGCTGGAATGGTATCGCGCCAGCGCTTCATGGAACGAGGTGATGGAGGACGCCGTCGACGTGTGTCTCGAGGCGACGGTGGCGTTGCAACGTCCGCTGCTGCAGTGGCGTGGGCAGATGTGTGACCCCGGCCTCGACGCGGAGCGACTGACGCTTGTCGAGGCCTTCGCGCGGCATGCCGATATCGATCTTGAGGCGGTGCTGGGTGATCGCGACGGGCTCGCGCGCGCGGCGCAGGCGCGGGATGTTCGCGTGGGCGCGGATGACTCGTGGTCGGACATCTTCAGCCGCGTGCTGGTCCGGCATATCGAACCAAAGCTGGGGCAGGGGCGGCTGACGCTGCTGTGCGAGTATCCGGCGGAGGAGGCAGCGCTGGCGCGTCCGCTGGATCGCGACCCGCGCTTTGCCGAACGTTTCGAGCTTTATGCGTGCGGCGTCGAGCTGGCCAACGGGTTTGGCGAGCTGACCGATCCGGCCGAACAGCGCCGCCGGTTCGAGGCCGAGATGAACGTGAAGCAGGCGACTTATGGCGAGCGCTATCCGCTGGACGAGGAATTCCTCGCGGCGCTGGCGCACATGCCGCCGGCCAGTGGCTGCGCGCTGGGATTTGACCGGCTCGTCATGCTGGCTTCAGGCGCGCGGCGGATCGCAGATGTGCTCTGGACGCCGCCCGTCTGAACCTGTCCTATACCGACAAAGAGGTGCGCCATGATGAAATCGATCGCCGCCGCCATGCTGGCGCTTCCCGTGCTGGCTTCATGCGCGACCACGCCTCAGCCCTGCACGTCCGAATGGGTCGACTGGAAGACCGAACGGATCATCGGCGAGTTCGTGGTCGACCATCGTGACCAGATCGGCAAGCTGCGCGAGATCGCTCCAGTTATGTTCGGGCCGGAGGGCGGGCTGCAGGACATCGCGCCGACCTCGATGCTGGTGCTGACCGCCATTGGCGCGCTGGATCTTGTGCTGGAGTTCGGCTCTGACGCGTGGCCACAGATCACGGACGCTGTCGCCGAATGCGCTGCAGAGCCTGATGCGGCCTATCTTTTCGCGGGAATGCTGCGCGATCAGGGCGTGGACGAGCGCGCGGTTCAGGCCATCGAGCGGCTGGGCAATATTGTGGACTTTACGCGCTGAGGCGGTCATAGAGGCGCCCATTCGGACCCCGCCCGGAATTCCACTTTGACCCGCCTTGTCGATCTTCCATTCTCGCGCACGCTGCGCACAGAGCAGGACCTAGCGACCGCCGGGCTGGTTCGGCGCGCCGGCGAACTTGCGCCGGTGATGGCGGCGTATGCGACGGCTATCACACCGGCGCTCGCGGAACTGATCGATCGCGCCGATCCGAATGATCCCATCGCGCGCCAGTTTGTGCCTTCACTCGCGGAACTTGATGTGCGGCTCGAGGAGCTTCCCGATCCCATCGGCGATGCGACGCATGAGGCGGTGCCCGGCATCGTCCATCGCTACCCCGATCGCGTGCTGCTGAAGGCGGTCGCGATTTGCCCGGTCTATTGCCGCTTCTGCTTCCGGCGCGAGATGGTGGGGCCGGAGAAGCAGGGCAATCTCTCGCCCGCCGAACTCGAAGGCGCGCTGGCCTACATCCGCGCGCATCCGGAAATCTGGGAAGTCATCGTCACGGGCGGCGATCCCTTCATGCTGTCCGCCCGTCGCGCCGATGCGCTGACGCGTGCACTGGAGTCGATCCCGCATGTGAAGGTTATCCGCTGGCACACGCGCATGCCTGTCGCCGATCCCGAGCGTATCTCGAGTGAATTCGTCAGCGCCATCCGTTCGACGCGCAAGGCGGTCTATGTCGCCGTTCACTGCAATCACCCGCGCGAACTGACCGAAGCTGCGCGCGCGGCGCTGGCGCGCATGGCCGACGCGGGCATCGTGCTGCTGAGCCAGAGCGTGCTGCTCAAGGGCGTCAACGACGACATCGACACGCTGGCCGATCTGATGCGCGCGCTCGTTGAGGCGCGAGTGCGGCCCTACTACCTGCACCACGCAGACCTGGCGCCGGGCACATCACACTTCCGCACGACGGTCGAGGAAGGCCAGGCGCTGGTCCGCCAGCTTCGCGACCGCGTCTCCGGCATCGCCCAGCCGCACTATGTGATCGACATCCCCGGTGGCGTCTCCAAGGCGCTGGCTTCTCCCTCCGATGTTGAGACCGAGGATGGCCGTGTCCGCCTGCGTGGCCGCGACGGCGAGTGGCGCGACTACTGACCCCGGACGTTCGCGTGCAAACCATTGCTTAAGGCGTCAGAAACCATTCAAGTGCTACAAGCAAGCATTGTTCGCTCTGGCCCCCGGACGACGTCATGTCACCCCCTCCCACGTCCCGGGCGCTCTTCAACCTACAGAAGACCAATGTCCTGCTCGCTGACTCCGATGCGATGGGGCAGAGCATACTCGGCCAGATCCTGTTGGGGTTCGGCGCTCGCAACATCGTCCGTTGCGCAGACGCCCTCGAGGCCCGGCGACAGCTGGCAGCGCAATCATTCGATCTCGTCCTGATCGATCCAGCAAGTTTTGGATCCGAGGGCTATGAGATTATTCCCTGGCTGAGGCGCGAGGTTCCGCCGCCTCGCGCGCACGTGGCCGTGCTGGTCGTGACAGGCCACACAGAACACAAGCGCGTGGGACTGGTGCGGGATTCCGGCGCCAACTTTATTGTGTCGAAGCCGCTGTCTGCGGCGGTGTTGCTCGAGCGGCTGCTGTGGCTGTCGCGCGAGACGCGGCCGTTCGTGGAGACGTCAACCTATGCCGGCCCGGATCGCCGCTGGCGCGATGCGCCGTTGCCGGCCGGCGTCGAGGGGCGTCGCGTGAAGGACCGCGAACTCGCCATGCGCATTTCAGCCGGAGGCGACATGAACCAGGCCGACATCGACCTCATCATGACAGCGCCCATGCCAGCAGCACTTGCCCCATGAAAATCTATTATCCCAAAAACACACTCGCCACTGCGATGAAGGCCGCAGAGCCTCTCATGGCGCAGACCGCGCTTGGCCGCGCAGAGACGGGCCTCGCCGCAATCCGTGATCAGTGTCTGGCGCAGCTTGACGAAATGCTGGCAACGCTTGTCGGCCTCGCCAGCGCTACGCCTGATGTGCGGGAGCGCCTGAAGCGCGGTTACCATCTTTCGCGGCGCATCATCGGACTTGGACATGTTGCTGGATTTCCGCATATCGACATGGCGGCGCTCAGCCTCTGCGATGTCGCTGACGGTCTCATCGCGCGTGACATCGCCGACTGGGCGCCGATCGAGGCGCACGTCGACGCCATGCGCCTGATGCGCAATCCGGATCTGCCGGAGCAGGCGAGCAAGATGCTGCTGTCCAGCCTCGACAACCTGCGAACCCGCTTCGGGTGCGCTAGCGCGCCAGCGAAGGCCTAAAGGCGCCCACTACGGAGAGCGCGGGCTGTGCGGCGGCGGGGGCTGGTCTTGTCGGACCCGCGTCGGCCCGTGCCGCGTCTTCCGGAAGGGCTGGCCCGACTGCCGCCGTCGTCTGTTCGCCGCCACATGCAGCCAGAGTTCCCGCGAGCAGGAATCCAAGTACGATCTTCGACGTCGCCATCGCGCGCCTCCCTGCCTTTACCCGCGAAACGAATCACGGGCGCCCGGAGGAAGATTGCGCCCGCTGCGGCCACCGACAAAGGGGGTCAGTTTCCGCCTGCGAGCAGGTCTTTCAGGTAGGCGACGTGCCGCTCGAACGCCTTGCGGCCTACGCGTGTGAGGTTCACGCGCGTGCGCGGCTTCTTGCCCACGAAGTCCTTCTCGACGGCGATGTATCCCGCCTTCTCGAGGGCTGCGAGGTGGGTCGCCATGTTGCCGTCGGTCGCGCCGAGGATGGATTTCAGCTTGCCGAATTCCATGAGCTCGCCGCTTGGCAGCGAGTTCAGCGTTGCGGCGATGCGTAGGCGCGTGGACTGGTGGATGATCTCATCGGGTCCCTCCATCTCAGGCCGTCCTCAGCCAGATGCCGCCGGCCAGGAGCGATCCGCCGCCGAACAGGCCCATCCAGAGTTCGAAGTGCTCGGGTATCCAGATATAGCCGCCGATGATGGCCGCCGCCGTGACGAACCCGATGGCGAACAGGCGCCACCCCGCCCATATGCCGCCCGCCATGTAGAGGAAGGGGAAGACGATGGAGATCATCGCATTCACTTCGCGGCTGGTCTCGGGGCTGGCGATGAAGACGATGGCGATGATGAAGGCCATCACCACGCCGGCCGTCATGCCCATGCGCGAGCCGAAGCGGCGTTCGGCGGCCGATGCTGTCGCGCCCTTCGGCCATTTGCGGCTCTGCAGGATGCCGGTGATCGTGCTCGCGACAAATCCGAAGGCGAGCCCTGCGGGCCAGAAGTATTCCCGATACTCCGGCATGAAGTAGCTGCCGCAGTTGGCGAACAGCCAGACCAGGCCCCAGATGATGAAGTGGGGCGCGCCGTGGTGATAGCCCTTCAGCTGGAAGACGCGATCGCTCGCCTTGCCGATGTCGTCCAGCGCCTTCGCGGCTTCTTCGCGGGTGACGTTCATGGTCATTGGCCTTTCAGAGCGTTGTCGAAGAAGGCGAGGGTCAGCGGCCAGTTCTGGGTCCAGGCGGCAAGCCCGGCTTCCGGCGTTCCACCCATCATCGCGTTGGGCGGCGTCCGCGACATGGACTGCGCGCTAGCGGCTGTCGGGTCGCCCATGAACACCATGTGGCCTGCGCCGTCATAGGCGAGATGCTGGACCGGGTAGGCGAAGTTCGCAGCGGCCAGGCGCTTCGTGATCGCTTCTCCCATGTCGAAGGATGGCCAAAGCGCATCTTCCTTGCCCGAGATCAGCAGGATCGGCGCCTTGATGCGCTCGACCGGAATGTCGACGTCCTTGCGCGTTTCGGTCGCGAGCGCTGCATCGAACATCGGCTTCATCGCGGCTCCCGGCCGGTACTTCATGCCATCGGGCGTCACGAAGGGCAGCGCCTTGCCATCGACCGTCCAGGCCGGACCCATGTTCATGGGATTCGCGAAGTTGAGCCCCTGCCACACGACGCCTGACGGCGCGAACGCCATCACCGCCTTGATCGACGTATTGCGCGAAGCCAGCAGCAACGCCGCTTCCGATCCACGCGAGCCGCCGATGACGCCGATGGCATCGGCGTCAACGCCGGGCTGACGCTTCAGCCAGTCGATCGCCTTGTCGAAATACTCAAGCGGGATGTTCTCCAGCGATTGCGGCAGGCCGTCTTCCATGAAGTAAGCCAGCGCCAGCACGGCATAACCCTGCTTCGCGAACGACACGCCAACGCCGCTGGACGCGGAAAGCCCGCCTTCCGATCCGCCGAGCACGAGCAGGGCGGGGCGGCGCGCCGTTCCTTCCGGCATATAGAATGCGCCGAGCAGGCCGTCATCGCGCACGACCGTCTTGGCGACGCCGGCGGGAGCAGGCGCGCCCTTTTCGGCCGGAGCCGCTTTCGGCGGGGCGGCTGAACCGAGCTCGCTGAGATAGTTCATACGCACCGTGGCGATGGTGTCGCCTTCGACCTTCACCGCCGCAGACTTGAAAGAGGGAGGAAAGCTCGCATCATTGCCGAAGGCGAAGCCCTCCGGCGGAATGTTCGGGATCATGTCGGCATTCGCGTCGTGGAACGCCTGAAGGGCGTAAGAGCCCGGCGCGACATTCTCGAAGACCACCGTGGTCGTGCCCTGGCTGGCCGGGACCATCGCTGAGGCCGTATTGCAGCCGCCGGGGAATTGCGCAGTGGGATCGCCGCAGATGCTGGCCATGACCCGGCCCTCGTTCGAGTTCACGTTCGTGATGTTGACCGTGAGCGTCTGGGCGGCGGCGGGCAGGCCAACAAGTGAGGCGGCGGCAAGTAGGGGGAGGAAGGTCCAGCGGGGCATTGTTGTGTCTCCTTGGCTGTATGAAGAGTACTTTGCGACACAAAGTACTATCTGTCAATCGGGATTCGATTGACCGCCTGTGTGCGGGTTGCGGGCATCCGCACCGCGCTGATCAGCCCGGCGCGGCGCTTCGGCTTGACCTCTCCCGGCCGCGGGCCCATCGGGGCGGGATGACGACCAGCGGCCCCGCAAACCAGTCTTCCGCACTCGTGCTCTTCTCCGGCGGGCAGGATTCGGCCGTGTGCCTCGCCTGGGCCCTGTCGCGTTTCGAGCGCGTGGAGACGGTGGGCTTCGACTATCGCCAGCGCCATCGCGTGGAGCTCGACTGCCGGAAGGTGTTCCTCGCGAAGCTGCGCGAGGCGTATCCGGCCTGGGCGGCGAAGCTGGGTGAGGATCACATGCTTGACCTTGGCGTGCTCGGCGAGGTCAGCGACACCGCCCTGACGCGCGAGCAGGAGATCGGCTTTGCCGACAGCGGTCTGCCCAGCACATTTGTGCCGGGACGCAACCTGGTGTTCCTCACATTCGCGGGCGCCATCGCATACCGGCGCGGCCTGCACGCGCTGGTCGGCGGCATGTGCGAGACCGATTTCTCCGGCTATCCGGACTGCCGCCGCGCCACGATGGATGCGCTGCAGAATGCGCTGACGCTCGGCATGGATCGCGCAACGCCGATCGAGACGCCGCTGATGTATCTCGACAAAGCCCAGACCTGGGCGCTGGCCGATGAACTTGGCGGAGCAAAGCTGGTCGATCTCATCGTCGAAGAAACGCACACCTGCTATCTCGGCGACCGTTCGCATCGCCATGAGTGGGGCTATGGATGTGGCACATGTCCGGCGTGCGATCTGCGCGCAAAGGGCTGGGCCAAGTGGCGGGCCGCGCCGTGACGTACTCTGTCAAGGAATGCTTCTACACACTGCAGGGCGAGGGCGCACACACCGGCCGCGCAGCCGTGTTCCTGCGCTTTGCCGGCTGCAACCTGTGGAGCGGGCTGGAGCGTGATCGCGCCAGCGCCGTCTGCAAGTTCTGCGACACAGACTTTGTCGGCGTCGACGGCGATGGCGGCGGCAAGTTCACGACCGCCGAAGCTGTCGCGGCGCATGTGGCGGCGCGTTGGCAAGGCGGAAGCGGCAAGCCCTATGTCGTCTGCACCGGCGGTGAGCCGTTGCTGCAGCTGGATGAAACGCTGATAGCAGCACTGCATGCGAAAGGTTTCGAGGTCGCTGTCGAGACAAACGGCACAATCGAAGCGCCGGCATCGATCGACTGGATATGCGTCTCACCCAAGTCCACCGCCGAGCTGAAACAGGCGACCGGCGGTGAACTGAAGCTCGTCTATCCGCAGACCGATGCGCCGCCAGAGAAGTTCGCGGGACTGAACTTCCGCAACTTCTTCCTGCAACCGATGGACGGTCCCGAGCGCGAGGCGAACACGGCCGCGTGCATCGCGTACTGCCTCGCGCATCCGCAATGGCGGCTAAGCCTGCAGACGCACAAGGTGACAGGGATTCCCTAGCGACGTTCTGCCTTGGGCGTCATCATGCGGAGTATCCACGCGCATGCCGCGCCTGAAATGGCGCCCAGCACCGCGTAGAACCAGGGTTGATCCTGAATGATAGCGTCCTGCGGAAAGATCCTGAACCAAGCGTAGCCGATCGCAGCCCCGCTCGCGGCAATCGCGAAATAGTAGATGACCGCGCGTGTGCGCATGAGCGACAGGACGCCGGCGATCAGTCCCGTCAGCAGCGCCGGCCAGAACGCAATGTACGCAAACAGCACCGGCAGGACCCACAGCACGCTCACGACCAGGGCAAACAGCATCACCCCGAAATCCTTCGGCGAAATCACGATGCCCGCAACAAAGACGAGAACGTAGCCAATCAGCGGGCCGATGATCCCGAACACCAGGGCGGCCGTCAGCATGCGCGCGCCGATGCGGAGCCAGGGGGATGAGGAAGAGGGGGTCTGTGCAGCCATGATTCCGGGAGGATGGTGCGCCATGATTAATTCCTGCTGAGCGCGCGCCCAAAGCGAAAACGCCGCCCCTTTCGGAGCGGCGTTTCGTGTCAGGATGCTCTGGTATGTTACGACAGCTTGTCCGCGAAGCGGCGGGCGAACTTGTCGAAGGTCGAGCGGGCGTCGGACCATGTGGTGGCGGCGACGACGTTGCCGAGGTCGGTCTCGTACCAGCGATAGTCGAAGCGGCCGATTTCGGAGCCGGCGGCGTCATAGGCGATGCCGGAGAGCTTGGCGCCGCCCGTGCTGATCGAGCGCATCGAGTCGAGGCCGGGCTTGTTGGAGACCTGCTCCATCGTCGGCTTGTTCGGGCGAGCGTCTTCGATCGTGACGACGACCTTCTCGGCGGCGATGCCGCGCTCGGCGAACACGCTCGTGATCTTCCGCGTCAGGGCGTCGGACAGCACGCTGGCCTCGCGCACGCCGATGTCGTCTTCCAGCTTTTCCTGGAATTCGGCCGAGATCTTCGTTTCGACCGTGACGGCCAAAGCGGGTGTTGCCAACAGGAGGCTGGCAAGGGCGGAAGCGGCGAGGGCGGCGATGCGCATGATCGGTGTCCCTGTTTCAATATCGAGTTTGGTGAGTCGGCCGGTCTGTTGCCGGCAACCCAGTTGAGCGAACCTCACATGAAGGTGGGATGAACGGACGGTTTGGAAAGGGGTCTAGCTCCCACTAGGCGCCCTATTTCGGCGCTTTTGCAGCCTGATCCTGCTGCTGGCGGCGAAGTTCCTCGTTTTCCTTCTTGAGCCGCTCGATGTCGTGACCCTGCTGTTCGTCCTCGTCGGTGGTCACGAGGTCGATGGCTGCGCCACCCACGGCACCCACCGCTCCAACGGTCAGCCCAACAGCCGCGCCGGCCACGTCGGTGACGATGCATCCTGCGAGCAGGGGCGATGCGCCGAGCGCGAGCACAAGGATGGCTTTCTTCATGGGTATTCCCCTTCGACCTGCAGGCGGACAAACCTAGCCCACATACAAGCCGAAGGAGAATGAAGACGGGTTAACCGAGCGACTAGAGCGTGTCGGTGAGAACAATCTCCGCAGGGCCTTCGACCGCGCGGAAGACGACACGAGACGTGCCGGTCACCGCAACGCCATCGCGGGCGTTGGCTTTCTGGCCCCCCACTTCAGAATTGGCGACTTCGATCACGCCGGTCGCCGCCACCGCATAGACATGGCGATCGGAGCTCGTTTCCCAGACAATCTCATGGCCGGCAGCGAGCGTGACTCCCGCCACGCGGGCGTCGGCCTGGATCTTCAGCGCGCCGTCATCGCCCTTGCCCGAAGCAAGGACAGACCACTGGCCCGAACGGCTCTCCTTCGGAAACTGGCGCGCGCCCCAGCTCGGCGCCTGGCCGTGGCGGTCGGGCTCGATCCAGATCTGGAAGATCGTCGTAGTTTCGTCCTCGAGATTGTATTCCGCATGACGGACGCCGGTGCCGGCCGACATGACCTGCACGTCGCCAGCCGCCGTTCGTCCCTCATTGCCCATCGAGTCCTTGTGGGTGATGGCGCCGGTGCGGACATAGGTGATGATTTCCATGTCGCGGTGCGGGTGCGGCGGGAAGCCGGACTTGGGCGCGATCTTGTCGTCATTCCACACGCGCAGGCGGCCCCAGCTCATGCGCTTGGGGTCATAGTATTCCGCGAACGAAAAGTGGTGGTGGGCGTCGAGCCAACCGTGGTCGGCGCCGCCAAGGGTGTTGAAAGGGCGGACTTCGATCATTGCGAACTCCATCTGTTGATCGTCGTTGGCGTCCATATAGTTGCAAACGCAACAACATACAAGAGGCGGCAGTCTGTAAGGACCAGGCGTCAATGTGGATTAGGAATTGGGCCCATCCCTAACGCGATTAGGAATAGGCCTATTCCTAAGACTGTCAGGAAATTGGGGTATTCCTAACGGTGGTTAGCCGCCTTGAGCGCGCTCAAACGAAAACGCCCCCGGCTTGGGCCGGGGGCGCATCGAAGACCAGGTTTGGGCTGGCCTATTTCAGCGGCGAATAGTCGGTCGGCGTCAGCTGGACGGAAACAACGCCGCCCGGCGACTTCAGCAGCGGGCCGGCGGCTTCGCTCTCGGTGCGGACCTTCACCCACTCCGGATCCTGCGAGAACGCCTGCCACATCGTCGTGCGAGCGGCAGAGCTCGGATAGGCCATGATGTAGACCATCTTGTCCGTTTGCGCGGGCTGGTCGGCGACCGGGCGGAAGTAGAGGAAGTTGGTCATTCCCAGGCGCGAGAAGATGCTCATCGTGTGGTTGCGGAAACGGTTGTGGACGTTCTCCAGCTTGCCCGGGTTCGCCGTGTAGGTCCGCAGCTCCCAGTGACGCGGCGTGGCTGAGGATTGCTGGTTCAGCTTGGGCGAGTAGTCGGTCGGGTTGAGGAAGATGTTCTCGATGCCGCCCTGCGTCGTCAGCGAGCCATCCTTCTGGCTGTCGGCGTAGACCTGCCGCCATTCCGGATCCTGCGCGAATGCGGACCACGACGCGTCACGCGCCGCGCGGTCCTTGTAGCCCATCAGGTAGAACAGACGTTCGTCCTTGGGTTGTCCCGCCGGCGTCACGGCGTGCCAGAAGCCGATCGGCTCCATGCCGTGCTTCCTGAACAGGCCGATAGTGTGATTACGGAAGCGGGCGTCCAGCGCCTCGGCCTTGCCGGGCGAGGGTGTGTAGATACGCAGCTCGTAAAGGCCGATGGCGGGCGGCGTCGGGGCGACGATCTCGCTCATGTTCGCGCACGCGGCTGAGAAAAGCGCCATGCCGGCGGCGAGAGTTGCGGCGGCTGCGCGGCGGAGAATGCGGAGCGGGTTGGGTGATGCGATTGTGGTCATGTGGGCTGCCTGGGTTTCCTTCCTGGCCATTCGGCCATTTTCCCACCAGTTAGCGCAGACTCGTCCGCAAAAACAGGGCGTCCCCGCAGTGTTCACCCGAATGCGAACGCATCCATCCGCAGGATTCCGTAAGTCGTGCTTGTGTGCAGCTGCGTGATGGAG
>Ga0209480_10001286_pt1 | contig 18428 bp, 14 predicted proteins | sample JI61114C2DNA_FD_187501 | JGI IMG/M metagenome (GOLD analysis project Ga0209480, IMG submission 187501) | Wastewater effluent complex algal communities from Wisconsin, to seasonally profile nutrient transformation and Carbon sequestration -... | ecosystem: Engineered > WWTP > Effluent > Algae... | reverse complement strand
AACCACCTGCCCGGAGGGATTGACGATGACAGGCTCATAATAAAGTGGAATGGCCATTGATGCGTGCACTGCATCCGCGATGCGCATATGCGGATAAGTCTCCACCGAAAAAAAGACAGTAGATTGATGATTTAAACTCGTCGCAGCAATGACGAGTGATTTAAGCGAGCAGTTCGGTTGTGACAATCTCCATTGTTCCAATTCAAGGAATGTCAAATTTGCATTGTCTGATTTTTTTTGGATCAACTCTTCAAGCCACGTTAGAAATTGTTTTCCTCGATAATAGCCCAGTTTTCTTTTTAATCTAGAAATGCCACCAATGACACCAAAACCACCATCATTGAATTTACCAAAATCAGTACTTCCAATTATTTGGTATGTCTCCATGGGAGTGTATCCGATGCTAACAAGGCACGCAGTAATAGCACCGGAAGATGTACCTCCTACCCTCTCCACACAATCCAACATACCGCGTTCCTCCAGTTCCATCAAAGCACCGCAATAAGCTATACCTCGAATGCCGGCGCCTTCAAAAACAAGATTTTCAATTGCAATTGAATCCTTTCCATCATAACCAAAACCACTCAGATAAAAGAATAATGTAGAGACAAGAATTAATTTGTGTTTCATACGAATACTTTTGCGGCGAAGATGAATGAATTTACAATTGAAGTAGTCGCTTCCACGGTGCGCTCATGCATAAATGCAGAAAAAGGTGGCGCAGGACGCATAGAGCTATGTTCCGCCCTGGCAACGGCTGGCATTACGCCAAGCACAGGGCTTTTGCAAGCAGTTAAAAAACATGTTTCTATTCCGGTGTATGTCATGATCCGACCTCGTGAAGGCGACTTTTGTTATGACAAAGAAGAGATAGAAGTGTTTAAATACGAAATAGAAAATTTACAAAAAGCGGGTGCGGATGGATTTGTATTTGGCGTATTAAACCAAAATGAAACTGTGAATTCAGAGTTGTTGCGCGAGTTGGTCGCATTCTGCAAACCACAACCTGTAACATTTCATCGTGCAATTGACTGCACCCCAGATATGTTTGAAGCGATGGAAACAATCATTGCTGCTGGCTGTGAGCGCATTCTCACCTCAGGAGGAAAAGCAACAGGTCCGGAAGGAATTGACACTATTGTGAAATTGGCAGAAGCAGCAAACGGTAGAATACAAATTATGCCAGGAGGCGGAATTCGACCGGACACGTTTCCAGGGATGCTGCATTCAAAAATCAAAAACTATCACTTGAGTGGACGAATACCGCAAACATCAATAGCCAAAACAACACTCTTTGATATGAATTGGGCGGAAACAGATGAAGCGTCAATCAGAGAAGTAGTCTCACGAGCAGCGTCCTTTTTTGCTACGGTGCAATAAAAAGAAACAACCTTAAAAAAGGCATCTGTGTTATCGCTCCAAAAGACCTAGTAATCGATTCAATTCCGCCTGGAAATATGTATCATTTACTGCATTGGCGATATGTCTTTTTTCAGACTTGGTCAAATGCCAGCTCAAAGAAATATGCGAGTTGATATCTTGCTCTAATTCGAATGTGACCAGATGAATTCGTTCACCAAACCAACCTTGCAAAAACTTCAAGGCCTGTTCACCATTGTAATCATGCGTCTTGGTGATATTGCCATAGATGCCGCCAATTGGTCCCGAAAATTTATTCATCAATGTTTGAGAACGCTCGCTGAGATCCTTGTTTTTAGGCAAATCGCGCACCTGAAGAATGATAACCCCACTGGTGTTAGCGTTGATCCATTCACGAAAAGTGTAAAGAAATTGCATGGACGTTTTTAGACCGAAATTGTCGCGAATTCCTGCATCAAGCACTTCAATTTCTGGCTCACTAGGCAGCGTTGTCATTGGTATCACATATGGGAAAGTAGCATTCATGCGCAGGGCAGAACTGAAGTGCAGGTTCATTGCATCATTTGCTTCAAACAAGCGCGAAAATTCAATGTCTTCGGGAACACCATTTTTACTACCGCTGGCATTAAACACGTTGGCGAGATAGCTGACAGGTTGTGAAGAAATAAGGAGACGTCTACCATCATTCACAATGGTTGGCGTAAGAATCATCATGGGAATTATCGCTTCCTTTTCGGGCAATGTATAATCACCTAATCTTCTGTTGAACGCCTTATCGGTGTTGCGCGCGAGTTGTTCTTCCCATGCAGTAGATCTGTCTTTGGAATAAGAATATTCCCCATCTTTCAAATGTTGAAAACGAATAAACCAATCATTTGTCGTAGCAGACAACAAAATTGGATTCAGTAAATCCATCGAAATTTTTTCAGCGTAAGTAGGATCGTACAAATCGATGTCTTTGCCCCAGGCCTTTTGCAGCATTAGTTCACGCAAATAAGCCGCACCCACCATGCCACCGGAGGCACCAGTCATCATCACCGTATTCTTTAGAATTTCACCACCAGCAATACTGTCGGCATACGCAAGTGAGCGCATGGTCCACAATGCTGATCTGGAGCCACCACCACTATGATTCAGTATAATTAGTTTTGGTTTTGAAATTCTGTTTGTATCCCCAGTTTTGATTTTCCATTTTTCCAAAATAGTGCGCGTTGCAGTTTCGTCACGGTTCAATCGCTGACGATCAGGGATGAGCTGCAATGGGTTATAGGCAGGATGAGGCCCATTGTAATTCATTCCGTAAGCTTTTGTCGAAGAACGGAATATTTTCAGATTTGAATAAAATGAATTGAGTAATAAAAGAAAAATGATGAACACAGTAACAGTCCAGCCGCGCAACCATGAATGAAGTGCACTCACCACCATGATCATCATTGTGAAAAAAAGCATCGTACTGGCGGCAGCAGGAATAATAAAAACTTCGATAGAGCGAAGAGAACCAAGCAACAAAAACGAAAAGAGCAAAGCGATTTCAAAACGGGATGCATTGATGTGATTTTGAGAAAACACCTTTTCCAACACATCCTTGCTATAGTGATTGCTTTCGCGGGCAAGACTAATTTTTTTGAAAGACGACAAGTAAGTTTCGACATGCCAGCGCTTGGTGATCAATCTTTCTTTCACCCACTTAATTGGATGATGAATTGGAGTATCAACAGGAGCAGATTCTTTCTCTTTGTTGCTGCGTTTTCTTCCCCGACCATATGCGTCCGCCACTTTGTTGGTATGCAAAAAATACAGATAAGAAAGTGATTGAAAGGCTACAAGAGCAGCAAAAAAACTCAAAAGATTTAAGACAACTTTGAACGGCGGGATCAGTTCCTTTTCAATTTGAAATTTCGCGCTGCAAAAAATGTACGTTACCAAAAACAAACCTGGAAGCAGAAAATTATTGATACAAAATTTGTGGAATGGTTGGCTCAGAGTTGCGATAAAAGGAAATCTGTAACCATGCATAATGTAGGTGTACAAATTGTAGCCGCTAATAAATCCACCAATAGAAAAACCAAGAATTGCGAATGAAATCAGACCTGTGGCACCGAGATATTCCGGAACCAAAAATTGCTGAGGCACGCCAATACCTTTGCCGATATTGCCTGTGATCACGCCAAAGAAAAAAATCCAGACAAAAAGTAACAATTGATTTTTCTTCAGATGAAGCAAGAGCAACTGAATTGGAAAAAAATATTCCACTCGGTTTTTGCGATGCGCTGAAGAAACGTGGGCGTTCATGTGTGGGTGAATGTAATGGCAGTTATTGAAACGGACATCATATTTCTTTGTACGTTGACTTCTCAAAAAGGTGACAATACAACGAAGAAGACAAATCACCTAGCGAATGCTCTAATTTTGCCGGCCCGGAAAGCGATCATTCGTTCGACGGAGATAGCAGCAATGCCCGCCATAGAAATTAAAAATAAAAAAGCGTCTTACCAGTATTTTCTCACAGAAGAATTCACTGCTGGTATCGTATTGACAGGATCCGAGATCAAAAGCATACGCGCCATGAAGGCCAATATTGGCGACGCTTATTGCAAAATGCGCAATGGAGAATTATTTGTGATTAACATGTACATCGGCACTTATTCAAACGCCGGATACAGCCAACACAAGGAACGCAATGAGCGCAAACTTTTGCTGAATAAAATAGAATTGCGGAAAATTGACCGAAAACTTCGCGATGCAGGAATTACGATAGTGCCCACGCGCATGTTTATTAATGAGAAAGGATTTGCAAAACTGGACATCGCATTGGCCAAAGGAAAAAATGTCGGTGATAAGCGCGCAGACACCAAAGACAAAGACCTTCGCAGGGAAAACGAACGTGGTTTTGAATAAGCCACTCGCGAAAATCTTCTCACTTTTATCAGACTCTACAAAGTGATACCGAACAAAAAAGGCCACCTTACAGCGACCTCCATTGTTTTCATTTATTGATTCACAAAAAGTCAGGCCACGTTGGCTGAAACGACTTTGTATTTGTCATTAAACACTTCCCAGTCCCACAGAAAATTTTTCATCAGTTCATCCAGATTTTTGATAAAAATTGGATTCGGCGTTTTCATTTGACGGAAATAATCCTCTTGAAAAGCGCTGAGATTGTATTTAAGAAATACGCCCTTCGACATAGCGTAAATAATGTTCTTGGAAGGATGATTCGCACGAGCCATGCATTCTTTGTACTCTTTAATTTTCAGAGAAAATTCGGTAGGAGTCATCTCGAATGCAGGTGCAAGTTTCTGTACACAGCTATCAATAATTTCTTTATCCTGACCATCACTAAAGTGCTGGGTGATGTACGAAAAATTGCCTGCGATCACTATCATCAAAAACTTGCCATAGTCATCCGATTGAATATTTGGATCAACAATGAACTCAGGAGAATCATTGATGAAGCCCGCCAAATCAGCGAAGCCAGACTCCACTGTTTCTATGATATGATGAGAGAAGATGTGAGCCGCTCTCTCTGTAGATATTTTTTTTCTTCCGAAAATCGTTAGCATACGTGTTCTTTTTAGGTTACGATTTCTGCCATTCAAAACTATTCCTGTCATTCAAACTTTGACTACACTCATGATTTCATATATGAACAGAGTTTTCAACGGATTTTTTGATGATTTCTTCATAAAAGCATCTCATTGGAAATTTTTCTGTGCGAAACTTAAACTGAGATTTTCGTGAGAAGAGTAAATTCGCGCAACGCTATAACGTGTATGTACAAACGAATTATCAAACCACTTTTTTTTCTCCTATCGCCTGAAAAGGCGCATTATGCAGCCATGTGGTGGTTATCTGCTGCAAGTAAAATTCCAGGTGTGAAGAATGTACTTCGTTCTCAGTTCGAAGTAAAAAACAAATCACTTCAAAAAGAAGTTTTTGGACTTCACTTTCCGAATCCAATTGGACTGGCCGCTGGTTTTGACAAAGACGCACGTTGGGTTGATGAGCTCGCTTGTCTCGGATTTGGATTTATAGAAATTGGAACCGTAACACCTGTAGCGCAATCAGGCAATGAAAAGCCCCGACTCTTCCGTCTACCTGCAGATGAAGCGCTCATCAACCGCATGGGATTCAATAATCACGGAGCGGCAGCGGCAGCGGAGAAGTTACGCAAAAGAAATTCGAGCATCATAATCGGTGGCAACATTGGGAAAAATAAACTGACGCCAAACGAAGATGCATTGAGCGATTACTTGACGTGCTTCGAAGCGCTAAAAGAAGTGGTCGATTATTTTGTTGTAAATGTGAGTTCTCCAAATACCCCGGGATTGCGGGCCTTGCAAGAAAAAGAACCGTTGATGAAAATACTTTCTGCACTTCAGGAGCGAAATGAGTCACAACAGAAAGTGAAACCCATACTTTTAAAAATCGCTCCCGATCTCACAGACGAACAATTGAATGACATCATCGACATAGTAAAAAGCAGCAGAATTGCCGGAGTCATTGCAACAAACACCACCATCTCACGCGAAGGACTTCATACAGATAGTGAGACGATCACCACCATTGGCGCAGGTGGATTGAGTGGAGCGCCTGTTCGGAAAAGATCAACAGAAGTTATTCGATACTTGAAAAAAAAATCTGGCAATGCATTTCCAATCATTGGCGTTGGAGGAATACAAACAGCAGAAGACGCATTAGAAAAACTCGATGCCGGCGCAGATCTCGTTCAAGTCTACACCGGGTTTATTTATGAAGGTCCTTCGATCGCACGTACTATTTGCGAAGGGATAATAAAATAACAAGAAACAGCTGGGTTATTCGCCCATCGGATATTTCTCGCCCCAACGTTGTTCTAGCCATTCACGCAACTGCATTTCCTTGGGATTTTTGCCGGGCAAATACAAAGATGTACCGGAAATTTCTTTTGGTAAAAACTCTTGAAAGACAAAATTACCTTGATGTGCATGGGCATATTCATAACTATTGCCATAACCCATTTCCTTCATCAATTTAGTTGGTGCATTTCGAATGTGCAACGGCACGCTCAAATCTCCTTTATCTCGAACAAGTGCAAGTGCACTTTCAATTGCCATATACGCACTGTTGCTTTTGGGAGAAGTAGCAAGATAAATTGCACATTCACTTAGAATAATTCTGCTTTCTGGCCAACCAATATTTTCTACGGCGCGAAAGGTCGCATCGGCAATCAGCAAAGCATTCGGATTAGCCAATCCAATGTCTTCAGACGCCAGGATCAACATACGACGTGCAATAAATTTTGGATCTTCCCCACCTTCAACCATACGCGCCAAATAATATACAGCGGCATTTGGATCACTACCGCGAACACTTTTAATAAAAGCCGAAATGATATCATAGTGCATTTCGCCACTTTTATCGTACATCGCCATATTCTGCTGAACGATGTTCATCACAACCTCATTGGAAATGTGCTCGCCCTCTTGCAATTGAGAAACAACCAGTTCGAGGATATTTAATAATTTGCGCGCATCTCCTCCACTCAACCGAAGCAAGGCTTCAAACTCATCAACTAAAATATTCTTCCTTCGCAACTCGTCATCTTCAGCCAATGCCTTCAGCACCAATTTTTCCAATTCCGACTTTTCCAAATGTTTAAGAACATAAACCTGACATCTGGAAAGCAGTGCGGAAATAACTTCGAACGAGGGATTTTCTGTAGTGGCGCCAACGAGCGTAACAATGCCCTTTTCAACTGCACCTAAGAGTGAATCCTGCTGTGATTTGGAAAAACGATGAATCTCATCAATAAACAAGATAGCACCTTTTCCAAACATACCTTGATTTTGCACTTTATCAATCACCTCTCTGACATCCTTTACTCCACTATTTATTGCACTGAGAGTATAGAAAGGTCGTTTTAACGTTTGTGATATTATAAATGCCAAAGTCGTTTTTCCAACTCCCGGCGGTCCCCAAAAAAGCATGCTTGGAAGATTTCCGCTCTCAATGGCACGTCGAAGCACAGCAGATTTCCCCACCAAATGTGACTGCCCCATGTAATCATCCAATGACTTAGGTCGAAGGCGTTCTGCGAGTGGAATGGAATTCATAGCTACTGTGATATTATTCTTCCAAATGAATTATATGCATAAACCGATGCACAACAGGAGCAATAAAAACGCCTATGACAGAAAGAAAAGCGACGCCACTGTATATCGCATAAAAAGAGGCGAATAATTTGGCACCATTGGTTGTCATGACATTCACAGGACCCATGCCGGTCAAAATCATAGAGGCATTGAGCAGCGCATCCATAAATTCCAGATCACCGCAATACATATACCCAGCAATGCCAATTAAAAGGGAAACACCGAGAATACTTCCCGCAAACAATGAGAACTTCAATTGTCTATTGATAAAATTTTTGCGCGAAATTATTTTTTGACCTTTTCTTTCGAACATGTGTCTAATCTAATATATCCGGTCTGCGTTCATGTGTCTTTTTCACTGCTTCCGTCATTCGCCATTCTTCGATTTTAGCAAAATGCCCACTCAATAAAACGTCTGGAACTTTCCATCCTTTGTATTCAGCTGGACGCGTGTAAACGGGAGGTGCAAGAAGATTATCCTGAAATGAATCCGTAAGTGCACTCGTCTCATCATTCAATACCCCTGGTATCAAACGTACAATGCTATCCACGAGGACAGCCGCTGCCAATTCTCCGCCACTCAACACATAATCGCCGATGGAAATTTCGCGTGTAATAAAATGATCGCGAATGCGCTGATCTACTCCTTTGTAATGTCCACAAAGCATGATCAAATTTTTCTTCAGTGAAAACTGATTGCACATTTTTTGATCTAGTCTTTCACCATCGGGTGTTAGATAAATCACGTCATCATAGTCACGCTCACTTTTTAATTTTGAAATCAAATCATCAATGGGCTGAATGGTCATCACCATTCCGGCACCTCCACCAAATTGATAATCGTCGGTTTGTTTTTGTTTTGCAGTAGAATAATCGCGGATATTGTGAATGTGTATCTCGCACAAATTTTTCCCTTGAGCGCGCTCCAGAATACTATCGGCAAATGGTCCGTCCAATAAGCGGGGCAATATGGTGAGGATGTCGATTCTCATAGAAAGTGGGCAGTAAAAAGTAGGCAGAGTGCAGTAGGCAGCAGCAGCAGACCTGACCTGTTTCTCAATAAGGTGGCAACTTGGGTTTGTTGTTTAATATAAGCTCAATTTTATTCATGACTTCATCCGTGAGCAATGGCACTGCATCCGTGGCTTTCAAATTATGGATGAGTTGTTCTGTTTTCGATGCACCAAGAATAACCGTAGAAACGTTTTCATTTTTTAAGCACCATGCAAGTCCTAGATGAGCCATGGAAATACCGAGCTCCTGAGCCAACGCATGTAATTTTTTTAGAATCTCAAAATTCTCTTCTGTAAACGTTTTCTCTGCCAGCCAATCCAATTCATCGCGTTGCAAACGAGTATCAGTAGGTTTGCCAAGTAAATACTTTTCAGTGAGAAAACCAGAGGCAAGTGGACTCCAAATGGTTGTTCCCAAACCCACGGTTTTGTAAAGTTGTGAGTATTCCACCTCAATTTTTCGGCGGGTGAGCATATTGTATTGTGGTTGCTCCATCACCGGACCGATGAGATTGTATTGTTTTGCAACCATATGAGCTTCCATAATTTCCTGAGCGCTCCATTCGCTTGTTCCCCAATAGAAAATTTTTCCTTGAAGTATCAATTGGTGCATGGTCCAGACGGTTTCTTCAATAGGCGTTTCTTTGTCTGGACGATGACAGAAATAGAGATCCAGGTAATCGACTTGCAAACGTTTTAAAGCAGCTTCGCAAGCCTCTACCAGATGTTTGCGATGCAATCCACGCTGCGTAGGCAATTTACCGCCTGCTCCAAAGAAAGCCTTGCTGCTGAGGATGTACGTATCACGCGCCCAAGCCTTGCGCTTCAAGATTTCACCCATCACCACTTCACTTTGCCCGGCAGCATATACTTCCGCGTTATCAAAGAAGTTCACACCTGCATCGTAAGCGATGTCCATGAGTTTCTCACTGACGCCATTGTCAATTTGATTTCCGAAAGTGATCCACGAACCAAAACTCAACTCGCTCACTTTCAATCCTGATTTTCCTAGTCTTCTGTATTGCATAACTCCATCTATGCTGCAAATATCAACTGATTCATTGAAGAATTTTTTAAAGCTTTCACCAAAAACGACAATTATGATTTCCAGTGAAGAGAAGCAGGCCGTCTTAATGAAAAAACACAAACAACCTTTTGGCTCGTATTTTTGTCAGAACACTGTGAAACGCACCTTGATCAAATACTCATTCTTATTCGCATTTCTTTTGGTCGCATCGATTTGTTTCGCTCAGAACAACAGCGACTGTGACGATGCTGTTTCCGTTTGTGATGCACAATACGACGAACAAAACTCGCCAGCCGGTACCGGTCAAGTATTCGAAATGGCGCCTGGCACTTGCCAGACTGGTGGAGAATTCAACAGCGCCTGGTATGTCTTTTCCCCTCAAAGCGATGGAGCACTTAGTTTTATCCTTGAACCGAATGGCATGTTCGATGACTACGACTGGTCCTTGTTTGACATCACAGAAAATGGATGCAGTGGAATCAACTCAGGAGCCTCACCCGAGATCAGTTGCAATAGCTATGGAGAAAACACAGGAGTTGTGCAAGGTCCAACCGGAATTTCCTCAGATCTGGGTGGTTTTGGCAATCTGAATGGCCCGGGAAACTTCAACGGTCCGCCATTCAATGCGGATCTTTCTGTGACAGCGGGCAGTGTTTACGCCCTTGTAATTATGAATTTCAGTTCCACTCTGGATGGCTATACGTTGGATTTTGGCGATAGTCAATCAAGCATTTTCGACAACGACGCGCCTGTTCTAAATGATGTCGTTGTAGAATGCGAGTCATCCCAGGTTGATCTCTTTTTCAGTGAAAGCATTGATGTGTCGAACGCAACGAACGGCAATTTTCAGTTGCAATTAAATGGAACGACCACACTTACGCCCACTTCATTCACGGCCACAAGCCCAACCTGGAGCAATCATGTGACATTGCAATTCGGAGCTGATTTAGCTGAAGGCAACTATTCTGCGGTAGCAAGCGGAACAAATCCTCTCATGGATGTTTGCGGCAATGCATGGAGCAACACTTTTTCTTTTGAAATATTGCCGCTGCCGGAAATTGACATTACAATCAATCCTGCTTGCAATGGAGAAAATGGAGGCGCTACAATTGAAATCACAAATGCGAGTGCGACAAATTTCACTGTTGAGTTCGACAATGCACTGACCACTGAAACGGAATTTACCGGACTCGATGCAGGAACGTATGAGTTAATCGTTTCCAATGACAACGGATGTTTCATTGAAGAGAATGTAGTGTTGAATGATATTGTCCTGACCGCAAATGCCGGTGAAGATCAAGTTCTTTGCGATTTGCAGACACAATTAACCGGCAGTTCAAACGTGGGATCCATCTCGTGGGAGGAAAATCCACTTTACGTATTTACCAATTCGAACGCAGCCAGCACCTCGGTTGCAGCTTCTGAGCCTGGCACGTACTCTATTTTTTGTGTTGCAACCTTAGATGATTGCAGTGTGACAGACGCTGTATCTGTGACATTTGCTTATCCACCCGAAACGACGATTAACACAATAGATGCAACTTGTTATTCTTACTGTGATGGGCAAGTAGAAATTATCAATAGCAACGACGCCTCCATTTCAGCAACATTAAACGCACAAACATTATCTGGCAATGTGATCAAATTTGATCAAGTTTGCTCGGGAGAATTCGAGTTATTTCTTTTGCATAGTCCTGGCTGCACATCGCAACATACAGTTCGAATTGAAGAACCGGCAGCGGTAAAAGCGGCCTTTGATGCAGACAAATGGATTGTGAATACATCAGCACCATCTGTTTTGCTTTCCGATTTATCCGAGAACGCGGATTCAATCTTTTGGGAAGTGATAGGTTATGACCTGCTCAATTCTTCCGAATCGAATTGGCAACTTCAATTGCCGGCTGCCATGGGCTTTTACACCGTGCAACTAACTGCATTCAAAGACAGTACCTGCGTTAATTCCGTAGATGCACAAATCGAAGTTCGCGATGAATTTCGTTTTTTCATACCGAATTCATTCACACCGAATGATGATGATATCAATGATGTTTTCTTACCTCAATTCACGTATCCACCGGTAAAGTATCACTTTTTGATTTTTAACCGCGATGGTTCAACGGTGTTCGAGTCAACAGATTACACTGAGCCTTGGCTGGGCGAAATGCGCAACGGAGACTATTTTTGTCCAAATGGAACATACGAGTGGTTGCTCAAAGTTCGTGGTGCTGAAATCGAAGAAACCACACATCAAGGACATATCAACTTGATTCGTTAGCAAGTGTTTGCAGAATAATTGTCTAAAACACAATCTGGCCCGATTTTGATTGTTCATTGCGTGTCACCATTTTTGACCCGGATACAATCAACTATGACTCTTCGAAATTCAATCATATTTATTTTCATCTTCTTCGTTGCGAACATGAAATCTCAGGAAAACTGTGATTTCACGGCTACATCTAAAGTTCAAAAACTGCTTGATCAAAGTTTTGACATGAAAAAATATGAAACCAATGAGCGCATTGAGTTTCTTGAAAAAGCGTTGGAAGAAGATCCCAAATGTTTACCATGCCTGCAACGAATCGGAGAAATTGAATTTAAAGTAGCAAAGCGCGGAGGCTCCTTCGCAAACTCAAAAAAACATTTTCAGCAGCTTATTGATCTGTGCCCGGAATACCATTCCGAGCCTTACTACTTTCTTGGAGCAATGGCTTACGCGGATCGGGAATATGCAGATGCTGAGAAATTCTTTGAAAAATTTCTACGATTTCCAGACAGCGATCCTTCCAAATTTGAAAAGGACTATCAAAAAAAATATGCGGAAGTGGAAGAGGCATTGGTGAGTGTCAAAGCATACTCAGACATTTACAAAGACAAAATAGAATATTCGCCAAAAAAAGTATTGGGCGTTTCTTCCGGCACTGATGATTATCTGCCACTTATTTCGCCCGATGGCGAGATCATGTTCTTTACGAGAACAGCCATGAAACAAGCCAAAGGAGACTATGCCCCGAAAATGTCGGAGGAGTTCTCCTGGTGCAATAGGGCTAACATCAATGAACATTTTGACGACGGAAAATCGCTGCCAACGCCTTTCAATCAGGGCAACAATTGTGGTGGAGCTACCATCACAGTAGACAATCGGGAACTCATTGTTGCGATGAAAAATCCGGCGCCGAAAAATCCCAATAACATCGATTTATTTTCCACGCATTATGAAATGACCACCAATGACAAAGGTGAAAACGAATATCACTGGGGACCATTGGTAAGTTTAGGTGAAAACATCAATACCCAGGATGGATTTGAAGGTCAGCCATCGTTGAGTGGAGATGGAAAAACGCTCTATTTCGTAGGAGTTCGACCAGAGTGTATACCAGATGCGAGTGGCAATTTTTCGCATGATATTTTCTCGAGCAAAAGACAAAACGATGGAAGCTGGGGACCATGCAAACCGCTCGATTCGCGTATCAACACAAAAGGTCAGGAAAAAGCACCTTTTATGCACAGTGACAGTAAAACGTTATACTTCGCAAGTGACGGGCATATCGGAGTTGGAAAATCGGATTTGTATTTCTGTAAGTTCAATGAAGATGAAACCATTCAAGAGATTAAAAACATAGGCTATCCAATCAACACAGAAGAAGACGAGCTTGGAATTGTTGTGACAAGCGATGGAGAACTTGCTTATTTCGGGGCGAAAAATTTCATGGGCAGCAAGGGCTGGGATGTGTTTCAATTCACTATGCCTGAAAGAGCAAAACCGGAGAAGGTGATGATTATGAAGGGCCAGGTGAAGGACAAATCAGGCACGCCAGTTCAAAATGCAAAAGTGGAAATTACCTATGCAGAATCGAAGCAAAAAGAAGAGGTTAAAGTGAATAACGATGACGGAACGTATGCGGCTGTTGTAAAAATCGAACGAAATCAAAATGTAACACTGAGTGTAGAAGGCGAAGGCTTAGCATTCAATTCAAGACTCATAGCAAAAAAAGATGCGCCTGCTCCTGTTGTGACAAAACTCAATATGGAGACATCCCAAATTTCACAAGGAGAACCATTTGTGATCAACGACATCTATTACACAACGAACAAGGCCGACATAGAAAAGAATTCAAAATTAATTCTAGATGCATTCGCGGAATATTTAAATGACAATCCATCGATGGAAATAGAAATCAGTGGACATACTGATGACATAGGTGATGACCGCGCGAACATGGCGCTATCTGCAGAACGTGCATTTGAAGTCATGAGCTATTTAGCGAGTCATGGTGTTTCCGGAAAACGAATGACGTACAAAGGATATGGCGAAACAAAACCCGTTGGTGACAATAAAACGGATGAGGGTCGCGCAAAGAATAGAAGAACCGAATTTGTAGTTAGAAAACTCTGACAGTATTCTATTTAGATTCAAAAATCGTATCCACGAGTGCGATACCACAAAGCAATATTCTGAATACCCTCAGCATAATTGACAGCTTTAAAGTCAGGAAAACGTGCGTTGAACTTTGTGCTATCGAAGATGTAATCATGTTCGTTTTGATACAACATTTCCATGCTCTCTTTCACAGTTGGTATAAACAGACCTACCATTCGAAGCATCCACTTCGGCATGATCATCGCATTTTTGTTCACTCCAAATGCATTCTTCGCAAGTTTCAAAAACTCATTACCCGTTAAGGTTTTATGATCCGTTGGCAGATGCCATACTTGCCCGAACGCATCCTCGGTATTTCCCAAAAGTGCAGTAGCTCTGCCTGCATCCGGAGTATATGTAAATGAATGTTTGAATTTGTCAGAGATCATCCATTGCGGTTTTTTGCCTTTGGCAAGATTATCAAACACCATCGCCTGTAGAAAACTCAATGGTGTATCCGGTCCGTAAAAATCCGCAGCGCGCGCGACAAGTGCAGTAATGTTTCCATTCTTCATTTCTGCCAATAACATGTCTAGAATTTGAGCACGCACTTTTCCTTTTTCACTTGAAGGTTTCGTTGGAATTGACTCTGTCATGATACCGTTCACTTGACCATACGCATAGACATTATCAAAAAAGACCAATTTTGAATTGTGCAATTTGCAGGCAGCAATGACATTGCGCATGACTATCGGCCATTGCTCTCGCCAGACTTCCAATTTATATGGCAAACCGACGGTGAGGTAAACGACTTCACTTCCTTTTACAGCATCAGCCACTGCTTGTGCATTCAGCAAATCAGCATGCACCAGTTCATCATTTGCATTTACCGATTTTGGATTGCGACTAACGAGTCGAACCTTTTTACCTAAATGATGAAGTTCCTTCGCAGTATGAGTTGAAATCACACCGCCCGCGCCGAGAATAGTTTGTACCATAACCTTGTATTATGCAGCAAACATAATTTTCGCAGATCTACGAACTTGTATTGTCGTCTGTGAACTGCATGAGAAAGGAGGTGAATGGAAGTAAGCTTGATGCCAAGCGAATGGCACCAAGTTTTTCCAACGAGAAAAATTCTAAAACAAACTGCCTTGCTCACCTGGAGGTTTACCAGGATCCAGTTTAGGTTTATACACCTTCTTTTGAGCTGCAGGAAATTCAGCACCAGAACTTTTGAGCGCTTTGAACTTCGCTATGTCCTCTTCAAGTCCCTCGACTTCAAACTCGATATCATCCGGATTTTGTGGCTCGAACAATTCATCATTGCGATCAAGATCAATTTTATCCGGAGTGCGTGCTTTGATCATTTCCATCAATAAATTTTCCGACTCAATTTCACGCTGCGGATCTGCATCAATCAATTCGATATTCAAAACAGGGTATGTGGTGAGACGATTTCCGATGGCCTTTAGCCCTTTCACAGCAATGAAGTCGCGCAAATTCACGCTTTCATCCATTTTGTTTTTGGCGATTTTATTCCGCTTATCGAAACGAACATAAATGACAGGATGATGAAGCAATGTTGCCAAGGAAAGTTTGGACTTTGGATGCTCTGAAATGAATGTCACAGGTCCTTTGGAAGCTTCGATCAAAAAACGTTTTACAAACCATTGTTCCTTTTCGCCATCGTAGTACACGGTCGTCAACGGTTTTTCAGGAATCCACTTTTCGACAATCACTTTGTTCTCATCAAAGTGCGTTGAAAGTTCGGGTGAAATAAGTTTGTATACGCCTGAACTCAACACAACAAGAATTTTATCTTCCGCATTAAAATCACCCAAAAATCTTCCGTGGCCTTCTTCATTCAATCGCATCACACTTTCATCCAACCAAATTTTGCGCGCACCAAGCGTCGAAATACCCGCTTGCTTGAGTTCGATTTTTTTTACGGGATATTTCGTTACTACATTACCATTTGCATCGCGTCCTTTGATCGCCAATTCAGAAAAATCGACGTCAAATTTGAGTTTTTTCAATCGTTCCAATTGGCGCAAATGAACTGTAACCACCTCTGCCTCACCATTCGGATTTGCTGAAAAATGTAGAATCTCACTGCCCGGAGTTCCTTTGGTGAGGTCGTATTCTTTATCGCGTGTGATAGCGGTAACAGCGAAACGTTTCATCATAGCGCCGTTCTTTTTCCCATCGCTATAAATCAAATTATAGATAGTGCGTTTGTCTTCCTTCTGCCAAACTGCAACATGTATAATATCCTTTCCTGCAAACGCTTTCGATTCAACGCGTTTTACAAGCATTTTTCCATCGCGCCGGAATATGATGATATCATCTATGTCAGAACATTCTCCAATGTATTCACCTTCATCACGCTTCAAACCAGTGCCTACAAAACCTTCCGCGTAATTCACATACAACTTTGCATTCGCAATGGCCGCTTTCGATGCTTCTACAACATCAAACTGTTTCAATTCAGTTTTGCGTTCTTTATCCTTGCCGTATTTACGTTTCAGTTCTTTGAAATAATCAATGCATGTTTCCACCAACTCTTTCAATTTCTGCTTCACCGACTTGATATCACCTTCCAGTTTTTTGATGAGTTCGTCTGCCTTAAACGCATCAAATTTTGAAATCCGTTTGATTCGAATTTCCGTTAGTCGCGTCACATCATCATCAGTCACTTCACGGAAAAAGTCTTTGACGAAAGGTTTAAGACCTTTGTGAATCGTTTCCAAAATCTCTTCCCACGTTTCCGCTTCTTCAATTTTGCGGTAGATTCTTTTTTCAATGAATATTTTTTCAAGTGACGAAAAGAACCATTGTTCATTCAGTTCATTCAGATGAATATTGAGCTCTTCCTGAATAAGATCTTTGGTATGTTCTGTGGAAATTCGCAATAGTTCATCGACAGCGATGAAAATTGGTTTATCTTCAGAAATTACGCACGAATTAGGAGAAATACTCACCTCACAATCGGTGAATGCATAGAGCGCATCAATCGTTTTATCCGGCGATGTTCCCGGAGCAAGATGTATAATGATCTCCACTTTGTCAGTAGTCAGATCTTCTACTTTTTTGATTTTTATTTTACCTTTCTCATTTGCTTTGAGAATTGAATCGATCAACGAAACAGTAGTCGTTCCAAAAGGAATTTCAGAGATGATCAGCGTTTTGTCTTTATCATCCTTCTTGATCCGAGAACGAACTCGAATTTTTCCGCCGCGAAGACCACCATTGTAGTCCGTGCAATCCGCCAATCCAGCTGTTTGGAAATCCGGCATGATACGCGTTCGTTTGCCGCGAAGTATATCAATGCTCGCATCAATGAGTTCATTGAAATTGTGCGGCAAAATTTTACACGCCAAACCAACAGCAATCCCCTCCACTCCCATTGCCAATAACAATGGAAATTTGACTGGTAAAGTTTCGGGCTCTTTGTTGCGGCCGTCATACGAACTCAACCACTTCGTTGTTTTCGGATTAAAAACAACCTCTTGCGCGAACTTATTGAGGCGCACTTCAATGTATCTGGGAGCGGCAGCCGAATCGCCGGTGTAGATATTTCCCCAGTTACCCTGCATGTCGAGCAGAATATTTTTCTGTCCGATCTGCACCATGGCGTCACCAATACTTGCATCACCATGGGGATGATACTTCATCGTATTTCCGATGACGTTGGCGACTTTATTATATCGGCCATCATCCATTTCCCACAACGAGTGCAGGATACGGCGTTGTACCGGTTTTAAACCATCATGAATATGAGGAACGGCCCGTTCGAGTATGACATAGCTGGCGTAGTCGAGAAACCAGTCCTTATACAGACCCTGCACCTGGATGACATTCCCAAGTTCTGATCCTTCGTGTTCGTTTTCGATAATATCTGACATTAATTTAAAGCGAATTCAATTATAAAATCAATAAAAATGGCCAAGGTCCAATGGGGTAGTCCACTTCGTTATTCCATTAAGACTAAAACTCACGTCCATCATAAGATCTTGATCCGGAGCCATCTGGTTATAACTTAATGTGCAAGTTTGTATTCCTCTTTCAGTAACGCTGTAACTCCGGTGAACTTCAGAGGTTACCGGAGCGCCACTAAATATAAATTCCAAGTCGGAAGATATAAAGCAGGATCTGCCTGTACCATTTACCAACTCACTTAGGTCAACCTGAAAAGTAATGGTCCCATAATGATAGTTATGTATCGGGTGATATTGATCTTCTATGCTTATCAACTGAACTTTCGGTGGTCCGAAAACATAGCCCAAGTCATTCGAATTGGTATTCCAATCATTGCTATCATCAGTAAGTTTTTTGCACCCACTAAGCATCATGCCTGCAAAAAGCAATATTAGTATCCTGTTACTCATCTCAATGAAAGCTTAATAGATAAGCCAATAGAGCCAGTGCGCGGAGACATGTCGATCCAAGCTGTTTCGAATTGCAGTTTTCCCGGATCAGTGTATGTGGGCCTTTTAGACCTGTATTTATGAAAG
>Ga0209480_10001284_pt1 | contig 18438 bp, 13 predicted proteins | sample JI61114C2DNA_FD_187501 | JGI IMG/M metagenome (GOLD analysis project Ga0209480, IMG submission 187501) | Wastewater effluent complex algal communities from Wisconsin, to seasonally profile nutrient transformation and Carbon sequestration -... | ecosystem: Engineered > WWTP > Effluent > Algae... | reverse complement strand
CGAAGCCACTGGCACACCGCTGGTGGTGATGATGCTGGTGGGCGGCGGCCTGCGCGTGGCCCTTGCCACCACCCACCTCCCGCTGAAGGATGTTTCCGCGGCAATTACCCGCCCGCTGCTCACCGACACCCTGCGCATCCTGCACACCGATCTGCGCCAGCGCTTCGGCCTGGCCGCGCCGCGCATCCTCGTCGCCGGCCTCAACCCCCACGCGGGCGAGGGCGGCCACATGGGCATGGAAGAGATCGAAGTCATCACCCCGGTGCTCGAGCAACTGCGCGCGGAAGGCATGCAGCTGATCGGCCCGCTGCCGGCCGACACCCTCTTCGTGCCGCACACCCTGGAACAGGGCGACGCCGTGCTCGCCATGTTCCACGACCAGGGCCTGCCGGTGCTCAAGCACGCCAGTTTTGGCGGCGGCGTGAATGTCACCCTCGGCCTGCCCATCATCCGCACCTCGGTCGACCACGGCACCGCGCTTGATCTTGCCGGCAGCGGCCGCGCCGATCCGGGCAGCCTGTTCGCCGCGGTCGAGCTCGCCATTGCCATGGCCAAGGGGCAGACAAAAACATGAACACCCGCCGGCGCCTGCTGCTCGGCGGCGCATCCGTGCTGGGCCTGGCGGCCTGCGGCGTGCAGCCGCAAAAGCCCGAGCCCTCTGCTCCCCGTGTCGCCCGCAAGCCAAGGATCGCACTGGCCCTGGGTGGTGGCGCAGCGCGCGGCTTTGCCCACATCGGCGTGATCAAGGCCCTCGAAACCAGCGGGATCATGCCGGATTTCATCGTCGGCACCAGTGCCGGCTCGGTGGTTGGCGCACTTTACGCTGCCGGCCATGGCCCCTTCGAACTGCAAAAACTGGCCATCCAGCTGGACGAGGCATCCGTAACCGACTGGAGCCTCTTCGACCGGGGCCTGATCAGGGGCGTGGCACTGGAACGTTTCATCAACACCCACGTGGGCAACAAACCCATCGAAGGCCTCAAGCGCCGCTTTGCCGCCGTGGCCACCGATCTGCAAAGCGGCGAGGCGATCATTTTTCAAAGCGGCAACACCGGCACCGCGGTGCGCGCCTCGTCGGCCATTCCAGGCGTCTTTCCGCCGGTCGGTTTTGGCGGACGTGAATACGTGGATGGCGGCCTGGTTGCCCCGATTCCGGCGCGCGAAGCCCGCAGCCTGGGCGCCGACATCGTTATCGCAGTCGATATCTCGGGCCGCCCCAGCGGCAAGAAAAACCAGGGCAGCCTGGAAGTGCTGCTCGACACCATCGCCATCATGGGCGGCGCCCTCGGCAAAGCCGAACTCGCCGCCGCCGACGTGGTGATCCGCCCCGAACTGCGCGGCCTGCCGGCCACCAACTTCCAGCAGCGCCACGAAGCGATCCTGGAAGGCGAAAAAGCGGGTTTCGCGGCAATAGCGCGGGTGCGGGAGGCGATTGCCGCCTGGCAACGCAAGAACGGATAAGGAAACGCGCATGAGCGAACCACACCAGGCGCGAAAGCGCTTCGGGCAAAACTTCTTGTCCGACAAGAACATCATCTACAAGATCATCGAGGCGATCCGCCCCGATCCCGCCGACCGCATGGTCGAGATCGGCCCGGGCCTTGGCGCGATGACCGAGCCGCTGATGAGCCGCCTCGACCACCTGCACGTCGTCGAGATCGACCGCGACCTGATCGCCCGCCTCAAGGAAGCCCACTCGCCGGACAAGCTGACGATCCACGAGGGCGACGCCCTCAAGTTCGACTTCGGCAGCCTGGTGGCCGACGGCGCCCCGCTGCGGGTGGTCGGCAACCTGCCCTACAACATTTCCACGCCCATCCTGTTTCACCTTGCCGACTACGCCGACAAGGTGAAGGACATGACCTTCATGCTGCAAAAGGAAGTCGTGATGCGCATGGTAGGCGACCCGGGCACCGAAGAATACGGCCGCCTGTCGGTGATGCTGCAGTACCGCTTCAACATGCGGCGAGTTTTCGACGTGCCGCCCGGCGCCTTTCGCCCGGCGCCCAAGGTCATGTCGAGCATCGTGCGGATGGTGCCGCGCCCGGCCGCCGAATGCACCGCCATGGACTACGCGCTGCTCGGCAAGGTGGTCACCGCCGCCTTCGGCCAGCGCCGCAAGACCCTGCGCAACACCTTGCGCGATTACCTCGACGAGGCGGACTTTGCCGCCCTCGGCATCGACCCGGGCCTCCGCGGTGAAAGGCTGTCCGTGGATGACTTCGTGCGCATCGCCAACCACGTGGCGGCAAAGGGCCCGCAGCCGGCCTGATGCCTGTCCGGAAGGCCACAAGGCGCCCCGCCGCAGTGGAGCGCCCAGTGGCCTTCAATCAGCGTCCGTTGGCAGCAAACCACGCATCGGCTGCGCCAATCGTCGAATCGATGTCGGCTTCAGCGTGAGCCGCCGACACGAAACCTGCCTCGAAGGCCGAAGGTGCAAAGTAGTGGCCGGCATCCAGCATGGCGTGGAAGAAGCGGTTGAAGCTGTCCTTGTCGGACGCCATCACGTCGGCGTAGCTCTGCGGCACGGCCTGCGCAAAATACAGGCCGAACATGCCGCCAACGGAATCCGCGGTAAAGCCCACGCCGTGCTTCGCGGCGGACGCCTTGAGGCCATCCACCAGCCGCGTCGTACGGGCAGTCAGCAATTCATAGAAGCCCGGCTTCGAAATCTGATCCAGGCTGGCCAGCCCCGCCGCCACGGCCACCGGGCTGCCAGACAGCGTGCCGGCCTGATACACCGCGCCCAGCGGAGCGATTTTCTGCATGATGTCGCGACGGCCACCAAAGGCGCCCACCGGCATGCCGCCGCCAATCACCTTGCCCAGCGTGGTCAAGTCCGGGGTGATGCCGAAAAGCCCCTGCACGCCGCGCGGGCCGACGCGAAAACCCGTCATCACCTCGTCGAAAATCAGCACCGCGCCGTGCTCGGTGCACAGCCGACGAAGCAGGTGCATGAACTCGGCGGACGGCTTCACGAGGTTCATGTTGCCGGCAATCGGCTCGATGATCACGCAGGCGATCTCGCTGCCGCGAGCCTGGAAAATCTCCTCAAGCGCAGCCGGATTGTTGTAATCGAGCACCAGGGTGTGCTTGGCAAAATCGTCCGGCACACCGGCCGACGACGGGTTGCCGAAGGTGAGCAGGCCCGACCCCGCCTTGACCAGCAGGCTGTCGGCATGGCCGTGGTAGCAGCCTTCAAACTTGACGATCGCGTCACGGCCGGTAAAACCGCGAGCCAGGCGGATCGCGCTCATGGTGGCCTCGGTGCCGCTCGACACCAGGCGCACCATTTCCATGCTCGGCAACAGCTCGCACAGCCGCTCGGCCATGTCGATCTCGCGCTCGGTCGGCGCGCCAAACGACAGGCCATCGAGCGCCGCTGCACGCACCGCCTCGACCACCACCGGATCGGCGTGCCCCAGGATGGCCGGGCCCCAGGAGCCGACGTAATCCAGGTATTCCTTGCCATCCGCATCCCACACCCGCGCGCCACTGGCCTTCTTGAGGAAACGCGGGGTACCGCCCACCGAGCGGAAGGCGCGCACCGGCGAATTCACGCCACCGGGAATGGTGCGCTGGGCGCGGGTAAAGAGTTCTTCGTTGCGACTGGTCATGCTGACGGTTCCTGATGGGATCGATCGAACAACCCGGCATAGGCCGCCGCGCGGGCGGCCGGGTCGGGTGCGGAGAAGACGTCGCTGATCACGGCCAGCAGGTCGGCGCCGGCATCGATCAGCGGTGGCGCGTTTTCAAGGGTGATGCCGCCGATGGCCGCCACCGGCAAGCCGAATTCACACTTTGCGCGGGTCAGCAGATCCAGTGGCGCCCGCGCAGCGGCAGGCTTGGTGGGCGACGGATACATGGCGCCAAAGGCCAGGTAATCGACCCCCGCGGCCGCACCGGCAACGGCCCGCGGCCATTCGTTGTAGCAGCTCACACCCAGGATGCGGCCGGCGCCGAGTTGCTGCCGGGCCAGAGCCGGATCACCGTCGTCGCGCCCGAGGTGGGCGCCGTCGGCGCCGATATCAAGCGCCAGCACGAGATCGTCGTTGATGACGAGCGGCACACCGGCAGCGCGACAAACCGCAAGCAGACGCAAGGCCTGCTCGCGCTTGAGTGCGCCGCTGGCAAGCTTGTTGCGGTACTGCACGAGGGCCGGACGCGACGGCAACAAGGCCGCCACCGCAGCGACGAGCGCGTCGGTGTCCGGCCAGTCGGGCGTGACCAGATAGAGTCCGGGGTGCAGCATTTTCAGGCTCCGGAAGTGTCGCCGGGCGAACGGGCCCAGAAGAAGCGGTCGGGAATGTGCTGGCCCATGCCAGGCCGGAAGGCGGACGCCAGCGTCTGCCAGGTAAAGCTCTGCGCCTCGTAAACCGCCGCAGAGACGTCCAGGCCATGGGCCATGGCTGCCGCTACAGCGGAGGCCAGCGTGCATCCGGAACCGTGGTAACTGCCCGACAGGCGCGCCCAGGTGTCGGCACGAAGCACACCTGCCGGCCCATAAAGGGTATTGACCACCTGCGGCGTATGCGCATGAGAGCCGGTAATGAGCACGTACTCGCAGCCCATGGCAAGAAGCCGCGAGGCGCACTCCGACATGCTGCGCTCATCGAAATCGTCGCTGCTCCGGGCAACCAGACGACGGGCTTCCATGGTGTTGGGGGTGATCACCGTTGCCTGTGGAATGATGAGTTCGCGCAGGGTCGCAAGCATCGCCTCGGAAGCCAGCTCATCACCGCGCCCCGAAGCGATCACCGGATCGACGATCACCGGAATATGCGGATAATCGGAGATGATCTCCGCAATTACGGCAATATTTTCGACGCTTCCCAGCACGCCAAGCTTGAAGGCCTGCACCGGCATGTCTTCAAGCACGGCCCGGGCCTGCTCGGCAACGAAGTCGGCATCGACCGGCAGCACATCCTCGACGCCGACGGTGTCCTGCACGGTCAGGGCCGTAATGACCGTCAACGCGTGACAGCCCATGCCGGACATCGTCATGATGTCAGCCTGTATGCCCGCGCCACCGGTTGGGTCGGACGCGGCAAAGACGAGAACGAGAGGAGGCGTTGGATCGCTGGGCTGAGTAGTCATTCCGGGAAACAAGGACGCACAATTTTAACTGTGACTGCGCTACCATTCACGATCCAAGCGATTCTAGCCGAAATCACGGCAACGCAACCGAATGCCAAGCCTCCCCTACAAGACCTGGATGTGTCTGATCTGCGGCTACATCTACAACGAAGAATCCGGCGCGCCCGAAGAGGGTATTGCCCCCGGCACGCGATGGGAGGACATTCCTCCCAACTGGACCTGTCCCGAATGCGGAGCACGCAAGGACGATTTTGAAATGATCGCAATCTGAAGGCTTTTAGCCTCGACAACGCTACAGTGAACGCACGAAACGACATCAGCACGAAGCCCGGAGGGTCAAGGTGAATCTCAGCGGAATCAAGGTCATGGTCATTGATGACAGCAACACCATCCGCCGCAGCGCCGAAATCTTCCTTGCCCAGGCAGGCTGCCAGGTGGTTTTGGCCGAGGACGGCTTCGATGCCCTCGCCAAAATTGCCGACCACGCGCCCGACCTGATCTTCGTCGACATCATGATGCCCCGCCTTGACGGCTACCAGACCTGCGCGCTGATCAAGAAAAACGCCCGGCTCAAATCCACGCCGGTCATCATGCTGTCCTCCAAGGACGGCCTCTTCGACCGCGCCCGGGGCCGCCTCGCAGGCTCGGACGAATACCTGACCAAGCCCTTCACGAAGGAAAGCCTGCTGCGCTCCGTTGCAAGCCACACGCGCGCAAGGCAGCTCTCCGCCAACGACTGACAGCACAAACGCGCCCCATGCCGATCCAAAAAATCCTTGTCGTAGACGACTCCCCGACGGAAAGACTCGCCCTGTCGGAAGTCCTGGTCAAGAATGGTTTCCAGGTCGTTACCGCCGAGAGTGGCGACGAAGCTGTCGTCAAGAGCAAATCCGAACGTCCCGACCTGATCCTCATGGACGTGGTCATGCCCGGCACCAACGGCTACCAGGCCACCCGCACCATCGTGCGCGACGAAGCCACCCGCGACATCCCGGTCATCATCTGCACCAGCAAGGGCCTCGAAACCGACAAGATCTGGGGCATGCGCCAGGGCGCCTTTGACTACATGGTCAAGCCGCTCGATCACGCGGTCCTCCTCGAAAAAATCCGCGCACTGAGCTGACATCCCCATGGCGAAGCGGATCAGCCTCCACGAATTCCAGGCCGGGCTCGCACGGCGGCTCGCCGGCGCCCAGGACAACCGCGCCTCGGCGCTCCTCGCCGTCCAGGCCGGCAAGCGCAACTGGCTCGTCGACCTCACCGAAGCCGGCGAAATCCTCGCCGTCCCGCCCCTGGCCCCGGTTCCCCTTGCCCAGTCATGGTTCCGCGGACTTGCCAGCGTTCGCGGCAACCTGTTCGGCGTTGTCGATTTCGCAGCCTTTCACGACGACCTGCCGATTGCTCCCGTCGGACATGCGCGCCTGCTGCTGGTTGGCGTGCGCCATAACCAGAATTGCGCCCTGCTCGTCACGCGCGCCCTGGGCCTGCGCTCCATTGAGGATTTCGAGCCAGTTCCCACCCATGCCGACGCAGACCGCCCCTGGATCGGCGAACAGGTGCAGGACGCCTACGGCAACGCCTGGACCCGGCTCAAGGTGGCCGATCTTCTGAATCACGCGCGTTTTCTTGACGCCGCCCAATCGTGAAAAACCATTCTGGAGGAGCAGCGGGCAACGCTCGCTGAAAAAAGACAAACATGGCATTCAAGCTACCGGGACTGTCACGGGACAGCAACAAGGCAGCATCCACGAACGTGGACACCATTCTCGAAGTAGGGGACAAACCCCAGGTCGGCAGCACCCTTCCCCTCCTTGCTGGCCGGAGCGCGTCCGAACAGTTGCGCATGCTGCGCACCCCGTTCCTGATCCTTGCCATCCTGACCGCCGCGCTGGTGCTCTACCAGGTCAGGGTCAGCAGTTTCGGCACCGCGTATGTCACGGCCGCCGGTCAGATGCGCACCCTGTCCCAGCAGCTCGCCAAGGCCAGCCAGATCGCGCTCCAGGGTGAGCCCGCGGCCTTCGGCGAACTGAAGCGCAGCCGCGAGCAGTTCAACACCCTTCTGGCAGCCGTGACCGACGGCGGCGACATCAACGGCACCGGCGTCCCGGGCGGCAGCAGCGCTGTCACCGACGAACTCGCCGCCGTGACCGAAGCCTGGAAAAAAACCGACGCCGACGCTGAAAAGCTCGTCAAGGAAGAAAAGAACCTGACCAACCTGGGCAAGGCCGTCGCCATCATCAATGGCAAGAACCCCCAACTGCTCGACCTCTCCGAGCAGGTTGCGGCCCTCAAGCTGCAGGGCGGCGCAGCTGCACGTGAAATTGCCACCGCCAACCAGGTGGTGATGCTCACCCAGCGCATCGCCAAAAACGCCAACGCCCTCCTGATCGCCAACGCCATCGACCCGGAAGTCGCGTTCCTGCTCGGCAAGGACACCAACACCTTCCGCGAACAGCTGGAGCAACTCCAGAAAATGACCGCCGAAGGCAGCGACACCAAGGCCAAGCTCGTCGAACTGGAAGCGGTCGGCAAGGACAACCTCGCTGCCGTCGCGACCATCCTCGGCAGCATCCAGCTACTCGTCAAGGCGAAGGAAGCCGGCAGTCACATTTTCATCGACTCCACCCCGCTCCTCGAAAAGACCACCGCCCTGGCCGAAGGCTACTCGCACGCCTACACCGGCTTCTTCACCTGGGTCAGCATGGCGATCATTCTCTGCGCCTTGCTCGCCCTGGCCTGCCTCGTGCTGATGGCAAAAACCTACAACGACGACATCGCGCGCCGCCGCCACTCATCCGACAACCTGCGCGAAGCCGCCGAAACCGAGCGCAACAGCACCCAACAGGCCATCCTGCGGCTGATGAACGAAATGGGCGACCTGGCCGACGGCGACCTTACCGTGCGCGCCACGGTCACCGAAGACATCACCGGCGCGATTGCCGACTCGGTGAACTACACGATTGAAGAACTCTCCGTTCTCGTGCGCCGCATCAACGATGCCGCCCTGCGCGTAACCAGCGCCACCGAATCGGCCCAGCGCACCTCCGACGAACTGCTCTCATCCACTGAGCGCCAGTCCCAGGAACTCCGTCTCGCCGGCGAAACCGCCCAGAGCATGGCCAGTTCAATGAGTGCGGCCTCCGAAGACGCACTGCAGTCCGCCCACGTGGCCCGTCGCTCCCTCGAAGCCGCCCAGAAGGGCGCCGCCGCGGTGGAAGACACCATCAAGGGCATGAACGACATCCGCGAGAAGATCCAGGAAACCTCCAAGCGCATCAAGCGCCTGGGCGAATCGTCCCAGGAGATCGGTGAAATCGTCGAACTGATTTCCGACATTACCGAACAGACCAACGTGCTCGCCCTCAACGCGGCCATCCAGGCCGCCTCTGCCGGCGAAGCAGGCCGCGGTTTCTCGGTGGTTGCCGAAGAAGTGCAGCGCCTTGCCGAACGTTCCGCCGAAGCCACCAAGCAGATCGGCGCGATCGTGAAAACCATTCAAACCGACACCGGCGACGCCGTGACCGCCATGGAAAACGCCACCCGCGACGTGGTGGACGGTGCCCGGCTGTCCGAAACCGCCGGCCAGGAACTCGCCGAGATCGAACGCGTTTCAGCCGAAACCGCCGAACTGATCGAACGCATCTCCGTCAGCACCGAAATCCAGGCCAAGGCCGCAACCCAGGTTGCCGAAAAGATGAAAGGCATTCTTGCCATCACCGACCGCACCACCACCGGCACCCAGCAGACCGCCGTCTCCATTGGCGAACTGGCTGACCTGGCAGTAGAACTCAAGGGTTCGGTCTCCGGCTTCAAGGTCTGAGCCCGGCACACCGCCCTTCCCCCGATCTGGAACGGATTCCGACCACGTACCACTGATGAGCTCAGCACATGAACTCGACCTGGGTCCGCTGACCTGGGTCAAAGGCGAGATCAACCTGGCCCTTGAACGGGCCCTGGAGGCACTCGCCGAAGCCGGAACCGCCCCGGATCGCCCCGGCAGGATCAAGTTCGCCCAGACCCATCTGCACCAGGCCCACGGCGCCCTTTCCATCGTCGGCCTGGATGGCCTGACCCAGTTCTCCGAGCAGCTCGACCGCATGCTCGGCGAGATGGCCAGCCAGCAGGTACCGGGCACACCGGACACCCTCCGCCTCGCGAGCCGCTGCATTGCCGCCATCGGCAACTACCTGGAGGAACTCGTCCGCGGCCAGCCCGACCAGGCCCTGCGACTGTTTGGCCTTTACTCCGAGCTCGCCCGCGCCCGTGGCCAGGAAACCCCTACGCCCGGCGAACTGTTCTTCCCCAACCTGGGCCTGCGCCCGGCCTTCCCGGCCCCGCTCCGGATAAACGACGACCCGAAACACCTGCGCGCATTGCGCGGCCGCTTCGAACGGGGCCTGCTCAAATGGTTCCGCAACGGCGCAGACCCGGCCGGCCCCCTGGAAATGCGCGAAGCCGTCGCCGGCATCGAAAACCAGCAGAGCGTTCCGGCCTCGCGGGCCTTCTGGTTTGCAGCCACAGCCTTCTTCGACGCGCTAGGACAGCAGGCCATCCCGGCCGACGCGGCCACCAAGCGCCTGTGCGGGCGCATCGACGCCCAGATGCGCCGCTTCATGGAAGGCTCGGCCATCGTCGCCGAGCGCCTGATGCGCGACGTGCTCTACCACGTCGCCATTTCCGGCGCCCACAGCCCGGTCATCGACGCCATCCGCGACGGCTACGCGCTCCAGGAGCTCATCCCTGCCGCCAACCACGGCATCAGCGACACGCCCCTCGCACCGATCCTGCGCAAGCTGCGCGAGGCGCTTTCCGACGCCCGCGAAGCCTGGGCACAGTTCTCGAAAGGCGGCGCAATCGGCCTGCCGCGCTTCCAGGACACCATCGCCCCCGTCATCGAACAGGCCCTCACCCTGGGCCAGCCCGAAGTCGCCCAACTGGCCGGCGCCCTTGGCGAAACGGCACGCTGGCTGCGCCAGGATCCGCTGCGCCTTACCGACGCACTGTCGATGGACGTTGCCACCACGATGCTGGTGCTGGACACCCGCCTCGACGCCCATGCCCGCGCCGACAACCGCGAAGACGCCCAGATCGACCTGCTGCTGCAGCGCCTCAAGGCCCACCAGCGCGGCGAACAGCTGGCACCGCTTACGCTCACCGAGCCTGACGCCCAGGCCCGCCAGGTCAGTCGCCAGCTCGCCCACGAAATACTCAACAGCCTCGCCGAAGTCGAACAAAGCCTCGACGGCTTCTTCCGCGCGCCAAGCCGCACCGACATCCTCGCTGCCGTTCGCACGCCGCTCAAGCAGGTAGAAGGCGCCCTGTCGGTCATGAACGAGGACGCCGCCGTACGCCTCGTCCAGGACGCCGCCGCCCGCATCGCGACCCTGTCGGCGCCCGACGCAGACACCAGCGGCCGCGCCTTCGAGGAAATCGCCCACCGTCTGTCCGCCCTCGGCGTTTACATCGAAGCCCTGCAGCACGGCCCCGCCGATCTCGAACGCATCCTGCGACCGGAAGCCAGCCAGGAAGCTGCCGAAGAAAGCGTCGAAGCCGAGCTGGTTCAGCAAAAGCGCGAAACCGCTGCCCTCACCGCAGCCTTCAAGGACAACCCGGACGACTTCGGCCTGCGCACCGAGCTGCAGCTGAACCTCGAAAGCCTGCGCCAGGACGCCTCGCTGACCGCCGATCTCGAACTCGAAAAGCAGGCCCGCCAGGCGCTCACGATGCTCGACGCCGGCGAGCTGTTCAACGCACCGACCCCCATCCCCGCGGCCCCCGAAGCGCCCGCTCTTTCGGCCGAGGCAAGTCGTCTGCTCGAGGCCAGCGAAGAAGAGATCGACGCCGAACTGCTGGCCATCTTCATCGAAGAAGCCATCGAAGTCCGCGCCACCGTCGCCGTGGCCCTCGAACAACTCGAGCGGAATCCCCATGACGCCGATGTGCTCACCACCATCCGGCGCAGCTTCCACACGCTCAAGGGCAGCGGCCGCATGGTCGGCCTCAAGGATCTGGGCGAAGCCGCCTGGAGCATCGAACAAACCCTGAACCACTGGCTGCGCCTTGAATTGCCGGTCGGTGACGAGCTATTGGCGCTCATCGCCGACGCCCACGCAGCGTTTTCGGCCTGGATCGACCAGATCAAGGCTGACGACGGCATCCACAAAAACGTCGCCCCCCTGCTGGCCGAGGCCGAACGCCTGCGCAGCGAGGGTGAAACGCCCCCTATGGCGGCACCTGTGGCGGCACCTATAGCGGCACCTGCGCCTGCCGCGCCCGCCCAGAAAGTCACCGCAAGCCTTCCGTCGAGCGACGAGAAGGTCCAGGTCTTCGATCTCGAAGCCACGATCACGGTGCCCGATGACCACGACTTCACCGAAACGGACCTGGCCAGCCCGCTCGCCTTCACTTTAGAGCCGGAAGCCCCGCCCCAGCCCGTCGAGTTCAACTTCCCCGAAATCAGCTTTGGCGAAGCTCGGCCCGCGGAGCCAGCCCCGGTCGCAGCACCCCAGCCCGCCCCCCAGGAAGACATCGAGCCTGCGGCAGAAGAAGCCATTGAAGCCGCGCCCCTCAATTTCGACTTCGACCTGCCTTTCGAAGAGCTCGGCCTTGAAGAAGCCCTGAGCGAGGAGCCCACGCCCGCGCTCCCCTTTGTCGAGCTCCCCTTTGTCGAGCTCCCCTTTGTCGAGCTCCCCTTTGTCGAGCCCCCCTTTGTCGAGCCCGTCTCCGAAGAACCCGAAGCAGAGGCGCTGCCCGAACTGCCTGAGGACATCCTCACCGTCGAGGAAGCCCTGGCGGAACTCGACGAAATCATCGAGATTCCCGCCCCGTCCAGCGAAGAGTCCCTGGAGCTGCCGTCCGAGGCGTTTGCCGAACCGGACATCGAAGAATCCTTCGAGCTCGGCGACATGGAAGAAATCGCCGTCGAAGAGATTCCGCCGTCTATCGAAGAGGTCCCGCAGCCCGTCGAAGAGCTCGCACAGCCCGTCGAAGAGCTCGACAAAGACGAAGTACGCCTCGGCAACGTCACCCTTTCGCGGCCGCTGTTCGATCTCTATCTCGTCGAAGCCCGCCAGCACATCGCCACCCTGCGGCATGAACTGGCCCGTCTGTCGGTCAACCCGAGCCTGACTCCGCCCCTTGTGGCGATTCGCGCTGCACATACCCTGTCCGGAATTTCCGGAACAGCCCGCTTTGCGGCGCCCCACCACCTTGCCAAGGCCCTGGAACTCGCCCAGCAACGCCTTGCCGACCACGACCGCGCACCGGCGGCCGAACAGGCAAAGGTACTCAACGACGCCGCAACCTCGCTCGAAAGCATGCTCGTCCAGCTCAACGCCCGCGAGCTGCCCGAAGAGACGCCCGAACTCGTTGCCCACCTGAACGACATCCTCGCCTCCCACCTGGCAGAAGTCATCAGCCTGCGCCCCGAAGCCGCGCCCCCCGTCGCCGCCCGGCCCGCCGAGCCGGCCGCGCCGGCGCCGCAACTGCGCGACGAACTCGATACCGACCTGCTGCCCATCTTCCTCGACGAAGGCAGCGAACTGCTCGACCAGCTCGACACGACCCTGCGCAACTGGCGTGAGACCCCTGCCGATCCGGCCCACGCCGCCAGCGTCGCCCGCCTGCTCCACACCCTGAAGGGCAGCGCCCGGATGGTCGGCGCAATGACCCTCGGCCAAAGCCTGCACGACCTGGAATCGCGGCTCGAACGCGCCCGCAGCCAGAGCCCGTCCGGCACCGAGATCGTCGACGAGCTCGAAACCGCGCTCGACCAGACACGCCAGACGCTCGACACCCTCGAGCACCCGCAGCCTGCGGCAGCACCGGCAGCGACAGGCGTCGTCGAAACGGCGATTCCCCTGGACGAAGTCGCGGCGCCGCTACCCGGCGAAATCGCCGCCCAGGCCTCGCGCACCCAGCTGCGCGTCGAAGCCGGCCGCATCGACCAGTTTGTGAACGAAGCGGGCGAAATCAGCATCGCGCGCACCCGCATCGAAGGCGAACTGCGCACCCTGCGCCGCTCCCTGCTCGACCTCACCGAGAACGTCATCCGCCTGCGCAACCAGCTGCGCGAAGTCGAAATCCAGGCCGACACCCAGATGCAGTCCCGCCTGTCCCAGGTCGAGACCCATCACACCGAGTTCGACCCGCTGGAGATGGACCGCTACACCCGCCTCCAGGAACTCACCCGGATGATGGCGGAGAGCGTCGGCGACGTGACCACCGTCCAGCAAAACCTGCTGAAGAACCTGGACGGCGCCGAAGTCGCCCTCCACGCCCAGTCACGCATGGCCCGCGAGCTCCAGCAATCGCTGATGCACGTGCGCATGGTGCCGTTCGACAGCCTTGCCGAGCGGCTGTACCGCCTGGTCCGCCAGACCGCCAAGGAACTCGGCCGCCGCGCCAACCTCGACATCATCGGCGGGCAGATCGAAATCGACCGCACCGTCCTCGAAGTGATGACCGGCCCGCTCGGCCACCTGGTCCGTAACGCGGTCGCCCACGGCATCGAACCGCCGGAAGTCCGCCGCGCCGCCGGCAAGGCCGAACTCGGCCAGATCACCCTCAAAGTGACCCACGAAGGCAACGACGTGGTGATCGAGTTCCGCGACGACGGCGCCGGCCTCGACTTTGCACGCATCCGCGCCCACGCCGTCGAAACCGGCCTCATCGACCCGGACGAGGAAGCCGACGACAAGCGCCTCACCAACCTGATCTTCGTTCCCGGTTTCACCACCGCAAGCCTGTCCAGCCTGGCCGGTCGCGGTGTCGGCATGGACGTGGTCAAGAGCGAAACCGCCGCCGTCGGCGGACGAATCAGCGTCACCACCGAGGCCGGCCAAGGCACCACTTTCCGTATCCACCTGCCGCTCACCCTCGCCGTTACCCAGGCCCTGCTCGTGCGGGCCGGCGGACGCACCTTTGCAATCCCCTCCTCGATGGTCGCCCAGGTGCTCGAACTCAAGCCCCAGCCCCTCGAGGAAGTCCGCCGCAACAAGGGCACCGAGTGGCTCGGCGAACGATTCAACTACCGCTACCTGCCCCGCCTGCTCGGCGACCACCAGTCGCAGGCCCAGGCCGAGCGCTTCAACTGGGTTCTGCTGCTGCGTGCGGGCAGCGAAACCCTGGCGCTCCATGTGGACGCGCTGCGTGGCAACCAGGAAATCGTCGTCAAGAACGCCGGCCCGCAATACGCCCGGATGGTCGGCTACTCAGGCGCCACGGTGCTTGGTGACGGCGAGATCGTGCTGATTCTCAACCCGGTCGCGCTGGCTGGCCGCAGCCCGGCCGGCAACGACGACCTGCCGGTAACGCCGCAGGCCCCCGCGGCCCCCGCCATCCCGACGGTCATGGTGGTCGATGACTCCCTCACCGTGCGCAAGATCACCGGCCGCCTGCTCGAACGGGAGGGCTACCGGGTCATCACGGCCAAGGATGGCGTCGACGCGCTGGAACAGCTTCTCACCGCCACGCCGGACGTCATCATCGCCGACATCGAAATGCCGCGCATGGACGGCTTCGACCTGACCCGCAACATCCGCGCCGACAAGCGCCTCAAGGCCGTGCCGGTCATCATGATCACCTCCCGCACCGCCGAGAAGCACAAGCGTTACGCGGACGAAATCGGCGTCAACAACTACCTCGGCAAGCCCTACGACGAAGACATTCTGCTCGGCCTGATCCGGGATTTCGTCACCCAGGCCACACACTGACCCGGCCGAAAGCACCGCTTTCGACCGGGCTTGCCCGTGGCTTGGCTATAATCGGCTGTTTTCCAGCCCAGGGTCTGTTGACAGTCATTTCACGGGGCATCCGAAATGACTGTCAACAGACCCTCGCCAATCCATGAATTTGCTCTTCGAAGAGGACGGTGCCTTCAAGACCGGCACCATCCTGACCGACAACGACGCCTCCCTGCAGGTCGAAACGCCCCACGGCAAGCGCCTCAAGCTGAAGAGCAACCACGTTCTGATGCGTTTCACCCAGCCTTCGGCCGGTGATTTGCTCGACCGCGCCGAAACCGAAGCCGAAGGCCTCGACACCGAATTTCTGTGGGAAGTCTGCGGCGAAGACGAATTCGGTTTTGTCGACTTCGCGAAGGAATACTACGGTCACGTACCGAGCCCGGTCGAATCCGCCGCCGTGCTGCTGCGCCTGCACGCCTCGCCGATCTACTTCCACCGCAAGAGCCGTGGCCGCTTCCGCAAGGCACCGGCCGAAATCCTCCAGGCCGCGCTCACCGGCCTCGAAAAAAAGCGCCAGCAAGCCGCAGCCATCGAGCGCATGCGCGACGAACTGCTCGCCGGCCAGTTGCCCGAAGAGTTCAAGCCGCTGGTCCGCCAGCTGCTTTACAAGCCCGACCGCAACCGCCTCGAAACCAAGGCACTTGAAGCCGCCAGCGCCGACTCCGGCAAATCGCAAGCCCGCCTGATGCTGGCCTGTGGCGCCCTGCCCTCGTCCCACGAGCTGCACTTCGACCGCTTCCTGTTCGAATACTTCCCGGACGGCACCGGCTTTCCGACCGTCGACGAACCCACCGAACCCGTCGACCTGCCGCTTGCCGACGTGCGCGCCTTCTCCATCGACGACGCGGCCACCACCGAGATCGACGACGCCTTCTCGGTCACCGCCACCGACGCAGGCTGGCGCATCGGCATCCACATCGCCGCGCCGGGTCTTGGCTTCGGTCGCGAATCCGGCCTCGACGGCATCGCCCGCAACCGCCTGTCCACGGTGTACATGCCGGGCAACAAGATCACCATGCTGCCCGACCACATGGTCGAGCGCTTCACCCTCGGCGAAGGGCGCGACTGCCCGGCCCTGTCGCTTTACCTCGACGTCAGCCGCGACTTCATCGTCACCGGCAACGAATCACGCATCGAACGCGTGCCGGTGGTCGCCAACCTGCGCCACCACGACATCGAGCCGGTTTTCAACGAAACCACCCTCGTCGAAGGCGGCCCCGACTTCCCGTGGAAAGCCGAGCTGACCCTGCTGTGGGAACTCGCCACCGTTCTCGAGGCCGGCCGTGGCAAGCCCGCGGCCAACCAGAACATGGTGGATTTCAACTTCAGCGTCGACTGGAACGAAATCACCCCCGACGGCCCCGGCAAAATCGAAATCGGCCGCCGCTCCCGTGGCTCCCCGCTGGACAAGCTGGTCGCCGAACTGATGATTGCGGCCAACAGCACCTGGGGCAAGGCACTCTCCAATGCCGGCATCCCGGCCCTGTACCGCGCCCAAACCGGCGGCAAGGTGCGCATGACCACCGCGAGCGCTCCCCACGAAGGCCTTGGCGTCGATTGCTACGCCTGGTCCAGTTCGCCGCTGCGCCGCTATGTGGACCTCGTCAACCAGTGGCAGCTGATCGGCTGGATCAAGGGCACCGCCCCGGCCTTCCCGCCCAAGTCGCCCGACCTCCTCGCCGCGATGCGCGACTTTGAACTCACCTACGCCGCCTACGCCGAATTCCAGCGCGGCATGGAGCGCTACTGGTGTCTGCGCTGGCTGCGCCAGGCCGGCCACCCGCGGATGAGCGCCCGCGTGCTGCGCGAAAGCCTGGTCCGCCTCGAAGAGATTCCGCTGGTCTTCAAGCTGCCGTCGATGCCGACCCTGCCGCCGGGAACCCGCGTGCAGCTGGTCATCGACAGCACCGACCTGATCGACGTGGACCTGCGTGCCACCTATCTGGAAACACTCGCCGGCACGAGCAGCGAACCCATCGAGATCGAGGACGAAGCCCAGGGCGAGACCGACGACGCGGCACAGGAAGCCCCGGCAACCAACGTCGAGGCCCCGCCCGCCCCGGCAGCCTGAGTCCGCCATGCAGCAGTTGCTCAGTCAGCCCACCCCGCCCGCACCCACCCCGCCCCCCGCGGGGCCGGCGCACGTCTGGCCGACCTTCACCGGTCGCACGGCGCGCTACGCGCTCGAGTGGGGCGTCGGCGTGTCCCTGGCGCTGCACGCACTGCTGCTGTCCATCCACTTCGGGATGCCCGATTTCAGCAAGACGAAGCACAACGACAAGGGCCTGGAAGTGGTGCTGGTCAACGCCCGCCACGCCCAGCGGCCCGACACCGCCGACATCCTCGCCCAGACCAACCTGGACGCCGGCGGCAACACCGACAACAAATCCCGCCCGGCCACCCCGCTGCCCCCCCAGGAGCAAACCCGCGTCGGCGACAGCCTCGTCGAAGCCCAGCAGCGTAGCGAGGATTCACGCACGCAGCAGGTTCAGGCCATGACGGCAGCGCGCAGCAAGGCCGCCCTCGCGGTCGACACCCAACAGGTCACCCCGACCGAAGCCTCGCGCACGCCCTCCGGCTACGATCTCCTCGACAGCTCGGCGGCGGTGGCTCGCATCGAAGCCCAGATCGACAAGGATCTGCTCGAATACGCCTCCCGGCCGCGCAAGAAATTCATCGGCGCCCGCGCCCAAGAGTACCGCTTCGCCCAGTACGCCGAAGACTGGCGTCAGAAGATCGAACGGGTCGGCACCCTCAACTACCCCGACGCGGCCCGGGGCAAGCTGTACGGCAGCCTGCTGCTGTCGGTCACGATCCGCGCCGACGGAACGGTCGATAATATCGAAATCCTCCGCTCGTCCGGCCACAAGGTGCTGGACGACGCAGCCCGCCGCATCGTCCAGCTCGCCGCGCCCTACGCCAACTTTCCGCCGGACATCCGCAAGGACACCGACGTGATCGAGATCACCCGCACCTGGACTTTCACCAACTCCGACATGCTGCAAACCTCGGCCAGGAAAGAGTGAGTCCGATGCAATCCCGCGCCCCGAGCCCCCCGCAATGACGACACTGTGGCGCTGGATCCGACGTGCCCTCCTTGCCCTGGTGCTGGCCGTCGTGGCCTACCAGCTGTGGCTGCTCGGTCACGTGGTGTGGTGGAAATGGATGCCCCCCTCCGGCACCAGCTTCATGAGCCTGCGGCTGGACGAACTCAACGCCAAGGCTCCCGACGCCGAGCTGCACTACCGCTGGGTGCCCTACGACAAGATCTCGGTGCACCTCAAGCGGGCAGTGGTCGCCGCCGAGGACGACAAGTTCGTCGACCACGAAGGCTTCGATTGGGAAGGCATCCAAAAAGCCATCGAAAAGAACCAGAAGAAGGGCAAGACCGTTGCCGGAGGCTCGACGATCAGCCAGCAACTCGCCAAGAACCTCTTCCTGTCGCCGACCAAAAGCTATTTCCGCAAAGCCGAGGAAGCCGTCATCACGGTGATGATCGAAGCCCTGTGGGACAAGCGGCGCATCCTCGAGGTCTATCTCAACGTCGTCGAATGGGGCAACGGCGTCTTCGGCTGCGAAGCCGCGGCCCAGCGCT
>Ga0209480_10001283_pt1 | contig 18443 bp, 13 predicted proteins | sample JI61114C2DNA_FD_187501 | JGI IMG/M metagenome (GOLD analysis project Ga0209480, IMG submission 187501) | Wastewater effluent complex algal communities from Wisconsin, to seasonally profile nutrient transformation and Carbon sequestration -... | ecosystem: Engineered > WWTP > Effluent > Algae... | reverse complement strand
TCGTCAGGCTGATCTGACTGCGGCCTTCGCGATAGAGCTTGCCGGGCACGCGAGGGGCAGCAGTGGTCGCAGCTGCCACAGGCCGCTCTGCGGAACGCCCTAATCATCTCATACCGGGCAGGCAGGTCAACATCAAACTGACTCGAATCTTACAGAAAGATATTATCTATATTTGGTATGTGGTTAGGCCCGGTTTTTGTAAACATTATCGGTTAATGCACGTTACGAAAGTGCATAAGGGCAACAGCAATCTGGGGGAGGCTGGCGCGAATCAACCTGGCCGGAATCGCTTCTGATCGACCCTTTGTTAACCCTTTCTCGTCATTCTGGATGTTCCCGACCCGGAGCGATCCAATGCTTGAAAAACTGGCCCGGCCTGATCTCGTTCGCTTGCTGCACCGCGGCCTCAATCGGCTGTCGACGGAAAGCCGCCGCGTGGCCGTGTTGCTCGAACTCAAGATTGAACTGCTGCTGCATTGCTGGATGTGGCTTTGTGTGGCGTTTGGCAGCCTGAAGCTGTTGGCGTTGGCGGCGCTCTATCCAGAGGCCGTGGCGATGGCTGATCTGCCGCTGTTGGCGCTGCCGTACTTGCTGATCGCGCTGGCGCCGATTGCTGGCTACCGACTGGCGACCGCCTGCTTTCCTGCCGGACGATTGCTGGCCCAACCCGGACTGCGGCTGGCCCGGTTTGGCCGCTGGCAGAATGTCCCGGCCTTTGACGCCGCGCGGGCCACGGAATATGGGCCAAGCGGGGTGATAGTCTCGCTGATTGCGGGCTTGCTGATTTCCATCGTGCTTCGCTCGGGCGAATACTTCGTTGCGGTCCCAGCGATCCCGCTGATGGCACCGGTTTGGGCCCGCACGATCATTCAGGTCATGACGCTCGACATGGTGGTGATGGGCTTCCTCTATTCGGTATGTTTCGTCATGGCGCTGCGCAGCGTCCCCTATTTCCCGCGGATGATGGTGCTGACATGGGCAACCGATCTGACCATGCAACTGGGTATCGCCAGCACCATGGCGGCTACCCCCGATCTGCCGATCGAAGTTGCCCAGGCACTGCAGCCGTTTGTGACCGGCAACCTGCAAAAGGTGCTGATCAGCGTGACACTGTGGCTGCCCTATCTGCTGGTATCACGGCGTGTGAATCTGACCTTTCGCCACCGTGTACGGGTGCGCGGTTCGCGGACATTTGCACCGCAGATGGCGCTGGCGGGTTAATTCCATTCTCTTTTCTTCCCCCTTGATGGGGGAAGGATACTGAAGCTTGAGAGCGTAGCGAACTAGCGCAGGTTGGATGGGGGTGATCTCTCGGCTAGGCTCAACGCCGATGAAAAAGCACCCACCCCCGATTTCCATCGTTCGCGCACGTACGCTGCGTAAAAACGCCACCGATGCGGAGCGTAAGATGCAGCGGTTGCTCAAGGAGCACTTTCCCGAGGCGCGCTTTCGCTTCCAAGTTCCAATCCGCCACTACATCGCTGACTTCGCCAGTCATCGTCTAAAGATCGTGATCGAGCTCGATGGCGGACAGCATAACCAAGCGACTGAAGCACAGCGTGAAGCTGACATCAGGAACGAGGGTTATCGGATTATCCGGTTCTGGAACAACGTAGTGCTGCAGAACGGCGATGGCTGCGTCGTTCGGTTGGACCAGTTCATTGCGGCACGATCACCCCAATCCAGCTGCGACTAGGCAACAAGTTGCCAAGTCTGCGCATCCTTTCCCCATCAAGGGGAAAGAAGACGGCTGGACCATTCTTCCCCTATCAAGGGGGGGCAGGGTGGCTTTTGGCTCAATTCACCTGCCGCTCGCGCCCTTCCCAATAGGGAGCGCGCAGTTCGCGGCGCAGGATCTTGCCGCTGGCGTTGCGGGGCAGGGCCTCGATCACGTCGATCGTCTTGGGGACCTTAAAGCCTGCGAGCCGTTCGCGGGCCCAGCCGATCACGCTGTCGGTATCGATGGTTTGGCCCGGTTTCGGAACGCAGACAGCCTTCACCGCCTCGCCCCATTTGTCATCCGGCACGCCGATCACCGCGACTTCCAGCACTTGCGGATGGCCATAGATCCCGCTTTCGACTTCGGCCGGATAGACGTTTTCGCCGCCGCTGATGATCATGTCCTTGGCCCGGTCATAGATATAGACATAGCCGTCTTCATCAAGATAGCCGACATCGCCGGTCGCGATCCAGCCGTCGCTGCTCATCGTGCTGGCGGTGGCCTCAGGCAGTTTCCAGTAGCCGAGCATATTGCTGGAGGAGCGGGTGTAGAGTTCGCCGATTTCTCCAACGGGCAGGGCCGCGCCTGAGGCATCGCGCACTTCGACTTCCACCCCCGGTAGCGGTTTTCCAGCTGAGCGCATCCGGGTGTTACCTTCGGCGCTGTGGTCCTCGGGCGGCAACATGCAGATCGTGCCGGTTGTTTCGGTCATCCCATAGGCCTGAATGAACCCGGCGCCGAACATCGCGATGCATTGGCGCAGCAGTTCCAGCGGGATCGGCGCGGCGCCATAGAGAATGTATTTGAGTCGGCTGAAATCGGTCTTGGCGCAGTCCGGATGGATCAGCAGCAGGTGTAGCGCAGCGGGCACGATGAAGAACCGGGTGACGCCCTTGTTCTCGACCGCATCGAACACCTTGGCCGGATCGAATTCGGCCAGCACCACGCCGGGCAGGCCTGCGCTGAGCGCCATGATGCCCAGCCCGGTCCCGCCGATATGGGCACACGGCATGGCGACCAGCACGGCCTCATCCTCACCCCACAGCGAATAGGGCTGGGGGTTGTCAAAGGCGGCCTTGCGCAGCCCGAACAGGTTGCGATTGGACAGCACGGCGCCCTTGGGGTTGCCGGTGGTGCCGCTGGTGTAGAGCTGCAGCACGGCATCGTCCGGCTGCGACGGGACAAAGTCCGCGCGCGGTGTATCGGCGATGAGCTTGCGGGCTTCAGGCGCGGTCAGGCAGGCCTTTAGGCCGGGGCGCTGGCCCAGCGTTGCCGCGCAGGCTTCAAATCCGTCGCCCAGGAACAGCACCTTGGCTTCGGCATTGTCGAGGATGAAGGCGGCTTCAGGCTCAGCCAGCCGCCAGCCGACCGGGACCATCACATAACCGGCCCGCGCCGCGCCGAAGAACAGCGTGAAATAGGTGCCGGCATTCTTGCCGAACCAGGCGATCCGGTCACCTTTGCTCAGGCCCATTTGAGCCAGTGCGGTCGCAACCTGCGCGGTCGCCTGTTCCAGTTCGGCATAGGTCAGTTGCAGATCGTCGGAATCGATCGCCGTCCGATCTGGCGTTTTCGTGGCCCAATGCCGGATGAAATCGTCAAAGGTGAACAGCTCACGCGTTTCGAGGACGCGATCGAGCAATTTCTGCATTTCGGCATCGGTCATTTCATTCTCCCAAGCTCTAACTTAATCGCGCGATTAAATTCGGCAAGGGCGAAACTTACCCCGCTGCTGTTGCCAGCAGTCGGGTGTAGAAGGCGATCAGGCTTTCCAGGTTTTTGACCGTCATATGTTCGTTGGTGCCGTGGATCATCTTTGTCTCGCTGGTGGCGAGCGAGATCGCGGCAAAGCGGTACACGTCGTCCGATATGGGTGTCATGCTGCGGCTGTCGGTTCCGCCAACCACCAGATAAGGCGAGGCGATCACGCCGGGATGTCCGGCTTCGGCCGACGCCACGATCAATTGCCAGCCAAGCGAGGTGGCGGAGGAAACCGGGGTCGGTTCACGCGGGGCACGTTCGGTGTAGTCCACCTTCACACCCAGATTGGCGGTCACCGCCCTCGCGCGCTCCAGCACCAGCTTCGAATTATCCCACGGCGCGATCCGGTAATTGACCAAAGCATTGGCACTTTGCGGCAGGACGTTTTCCTTGGGCGATCCTTCCAGCATTGTCGGGGCAATGGTGGTGTGGAGCAGGGCAGCGGAACTGGGGCTCTTGGCCATCTGCGATTTGATCGTGCCGCCCAGCAGCCATTTGTTGGCGGCAGCGACCTTGGTCATTCCGCCAGCTTTCATCGCCAGCACATCGAGCATCGAGGCGGCCGGACCGCGCAGTTCCATCGGGAACTGGTTGTCATTGATCGCGACAATGGCCTTGGCAAGGTTGACCGAGCCGATCTCGGCTGGCGGCATCGAAGAATGGCCGCCGACCGCCGGGGCAGTCACCCGCAAGGTCATATAGCCTTTTTCAGCCACCCCGATCATCATCGCCGGGCCATTGACAATCGGCGTGTCGCTGGTGATCAGCCCGCCCTCATCAAGCGTGAACAGGGCTTTCACATTGCGTGACTTCAGCAGTTCAGCTGCTGCCTTTGCGCCGTCTCCGCCGACTTCTTCATCATGTCCCGAAACCAGATAGATCGTCCGTTTGGGCTTGAAGCCCTGCAGGGCCAGCGCCTCCATCGCTTCGAACAGCGCCACCAGCGAGCCCTTGTCGTCAATCGTGCCGCGGCCCCAGACAGCGCCATCGGCGATGACCCCGGCGAAGGGATCATGCTTCCAATCCTTTTCGGTGCCGGCGGTGACCGGAACGACATCCTGATGGGCCATCATGATGATCGGCTGGGCACTGGGATCGCTGCCCGGCCAGGTGTAGACCATGGTCTGCCCAAGCAGTTCCTTCTGCATCGCGGCATGGCTCTTGGGATAGGTGGCGGCCAGCCAGGCCTGTAGCTTGTCCCATTCCGCTACCTGATTATCGGCTGCGTTCTGGTTGCTGACGGTCTTGAAGCGTACTGCTGCGCCAAGGTGCTCTGCGGCAAGCTGGGTATCAAACGGAGCGGCCGGCGCGACCTTGATCTTGGAGCCATCCGCCACCGCATCGGGTTCGAACATCGCGGTCCGCGCGCCGACGACCGTGCCGAGCGCCAGCACCGCCGCGCCAAGTCCCAAAACCCATTTCTTCATCGTGCCACTCCCAGCCCTATTTGAGAGCAGGCTATGCTGCGGCAGCCGTCAAGGCAACTGCGGTTTACTCGCCCGCCATCAGGCTGGCATTGCCGCCCGCCGCAGTGGTGTCGATGCAGGTCACCCGCTCGGTCGCGAACCGAGCGAGATAGTGTGGCCCGCCGGCCTTGGGGCCGGTGCCAGATAGCCCTTCACCGCCAAACGGCTGGCTGCCGACAACGGCGCCGATCTGGTTGCGGTTGACGTAGAAGTTGCCGACCCGGGCCTTGGCTTCAACCAGCCGCCGGGTCGCATCGATCCGGCTGTGCAGACCCAGCGTCAGCCCAAATTGGCAGGCGTTGATATCGGCGATGACTTGCCCCAGCTCCTCGGCCTTGAACCGCGCGACGTGGAGCACCGGGCCAAAGTTTTCGTTTTCTAGCTCTCTGATCGATCCGATTTCGATGATCGCCGGGGCCACAAAGGTGCCTTGCGCGCAGGCGGCAGGAAGCTCGCGCTGCCAGACGGTATGGCCGGACTTGCGCATTGCCGCGATGTGAGTGTCGAGCTTGGCCTTGGCCTCCGCATCAATCACTGGGCCCACATCGGTGGCGAGGTCTTCAGGATTGCCGATGACCAGCGCTGCAAAAGCACCGCGGATCATCTCGAGCATGCCGCCGTAAACATCGTCCTGCAGATACAGCACCCGCAGCGCCGAACAGCGCTGGCCGGCGCTTTGGAACGCGGAGGCGACCACATCGCGGGTGACTTGCTCGGGCAGGGCAGAACTATCGACGATCATCGCGTTCTGCCCGCCCGTTTCGGCGACCAGCGTGGCCAGCGGGCCATCGCGATTGGCGAGCGAGCGGTTGATCGCACGGGCGGTCTCAGTTGAGCCGGTGAAGTTGACCCCGGCGATGCGCGGATCGCCAGTCAGAAGCGCGCCCACCTTGCCGTCACCAGGGGCGAGCTGGACCACTCCGTCGGAGATACCGGCTTCGTGGAACAACCGGATCGCCAGATCGGCGATTAGCGGGGTTTGTTCGGCTGGCTTGGCGATCACCGTATTGCCTGCCGCGAGCGGCCCGGCGATCAGCCCGGTGAAGATCGCCAGCGGGAAATTCCACGGACTGATGGCCACGAATACCCCGCGCCCGTGGAGCGTCATCCGGTTGCTCTCACCGGTCGGGCCGGGCAGGGCTTCACCCTCGGGCGTAAACAGGCGGCGCGCTTCGGTGGCGTAATAGCGCAGAAAGTCGACTGCTTCGCGCAGCTCCAGCACGGCATCGACCAGCGATTTGCCAGCTTCGCGCTGACACAGTGAGAGGAACTGGTCACGGTGAGATTCGTACAGGTCAGCCACTTCATCCAGTCGCGCGGCGCGGTTCGGGCCGCCCAATTCGTCCCAAGCTGTCTGGAATCCTTGCGCGCGTTCGATCATCTCGCCGATTTCAGCTGCGCTTGCTGGACGGCATTGGCCAACCACTTCCGAATTGTCATGTGGGCATCTGACCACTTCGACGGGATTTCCGGCGGGGAACACCACGGTCGGCTCTGCGGTCCACAGTTCAGGATCGTCGCGCCATGCCGTGAGGCTTTCTAACAGCGGTTCGCGCACCAGCGGATCGGCCAGATCGACCCCTGCACTGTTGACCCGACCTGCGAAGATATCGCGCGGCAGCGGGATCGCCGGGTTGCGGCGCGGGGAAAGCGCGGCCAGTTCCGCCACCGGGTCACCGACCAATTCGGCGACGGGTACTTCGGCATCGGCCATGCGGTTGACGAACGAGGAGTTCGCGCCGTTTTCCAGCAGGCGGCGGACGAGGTAGGCGAGCAGATCCTTGTGCCCACCGACCGGTGCGTAAATCCGCACCGGAGTGCGCGGCTGACCCGCTTCGGCCTCTAGCTTGGCGAGTTCTTCGTAAACGTCCTCACCCATGCCGTGGAGCCGCTGGAATTCGAATTCCGTTGCTCCCGCCAAAGCCTTGATCGCACCGACGGTGTAGGCGTTGTGCGTGGCAAATGCCGGATAGATCGCATCGGGCGCGGCCAGCAGTTTCGCGGCGCAGGCGAGATAGGACACGTCGGTGGAGAGCTTGCGGGTGAACACCGGATAGTCGTTGTGCCCGCCAACCTGGCTCAGTTTGACCTCGCTGTCCCAATAGGCGCCCTTGACCAGCCGGACCATGATCCGTCGGTGATACTTGCGGGCGAGGGCTGTGACCCATTCGCACAATGGCACGGCGCGTTTGGAATAGGCTTGCAGCGCTAGACCAAAGCCCGGCCAGCCGGTCCGAAACAGATCCTCGTCGGCCACCAGCGCTTCGATGATATCCATCGACAGCTCCAGCCGCTCGGCCTCTTCGGCGTCGATCGTGAAATGGACATCGGCATCGCGCGCCGTCGCGGCGAGGTCCTTCAGCAGCGGCACCAGCACCGCCTTGGCCGCTTCGGCGTGAAGGAAATCATAGCGCGGGAACAAAGCGGACAGCTTCACCGAAATCCCCGGCGAACGGACCACGCCGTCCCCGGCTTCCTGCGCGATCCGTGCCAGCGCGGCCTCGTAAGACCGGCGATAGCGTTCCGCATCGTCAAAGGTCATCGCCGCTTCGCCGAGCATGTCGAAGCTGTGGGTCAGACCCTGCTTGCGCTCGGGCGCAGCGCGCGTCAGCGCTTCGTCGATGGTCCGCCCGAAGACGAATTGCCCGCCCAAGATCTTCATTGCCTGCAAGGTCGCAGTGCGAATCACTGGCTCGCCCAGGCGGCCGACCGCGCGTTTGAGTGAAGCGCCAAACCCGCCGGCCTGCTTTTGGCTCAGCACCTGTCCGGTCAGCATGAGCGAGAAGGTCGCAGCGTTGACGAAGGTGCTATCGCTTTCCCCGACGTGTTCGGACCAATCGATCCCGCCCAGCTTGTCCTGGATCAGTGCGTCGGCGGTCGCTGGATCAGGCACCCGCAGCAGCGCTTCGGCCAGACACATCAGCGCGATACCCTCGTCGGTGCCCAGGCCATAGGTTTGCAGAAATGCATCGAGCCCACTGGCCTTGCGCCCCCGCGCGCCTTCGACCAGGCGGGCGGCAATTCGGCTGGCCTCGGCGTGGACTGCGCTGGCGGGAGCGGCTTGCCTGATTCGCTCCTCCAGACAAGCTTCTTCATCAAGGCGATAGGCGGCGCGCAGAGCCGCTCGGTCGATCTGTCCTAGCATGGGACAAAGCTCTAGCATTGGTTGCAGTCGAAACCAATCCTGCCTCTAACCTGCAAAAAAACATAGCGTCTGCCGATCCGCTTAATGCTTTGCCTACCCCAACTTGCAGGCTAGGCGACATCCAAGATGCGCAGTTTCCTGCCCCTTGCTCTGGCCCTGTCGGCCAATTCGGTAACGCCGCCCATATCGGGTCTGGCCGGGATGCCGCTTGGCACGGCCGCCCCGGGCGAGAGTGCCTATGCCGGGGCAACCGCGCGAACGGTCAAAGCCGTTATCGACTATACCCGTTGGCCCCAACGGCATGATCCGCTGGTGCTGTGCGTGGCGGGACCCGTTCTGCACGCGGCGCGGCTTGGAGGAATCCGGCTGGCTGATGGACGGCAGGTTGAACGGCGCAATGTGGTGCCGCTTGTCCAGGCGCTAGGCGGATGCCACGTCTTGTATATCGGGCAGGTGCCAATCAGCTCTCAACGCCAGCTGACCGCAGCAGTGCGCGGCAAAGGCGTGCTGACAATTGCCGAAGCTGATCCTGCCGGCACCAGCGAAGCGGTCGTATCGCTAACCTATCAGCCCGGTGCGCTCAGCTTTCGGCTGAATATTGACGCCATCTCGCGCTCTGGCTTGCGGATTGACCCGCGGGTGCTGCGCATCTCGCAGGGGGGAGCATGACCACGCCCACCTTGCCAGAAGTCAAACTGCCGACCCTGCGCGACCTGCTCGCGCGCGCGCACTTGCGGTTGATCTTGTTTGCTGTGGCGCTGGCCACCGCCAGTCTGGTGCTGAGCGGGGTGATGGTGATCCGCAGCTATGCCCAGCGCAACCTTGATCTGGTCGCGCGGACAGTTGCCTATACGGTCGAACCGGCAGTGGTGTTTGAAGACAAGGAAGCGATCCGCGACGGCATTGTTTCTGTGGCGGCTGCGCGCGGCGTAGACCGTGTCGAAGTGCGAGACCGGCAAGGACAGTTGCTGGCACACTGGCAAAGCCCGCGCATCGGTTCGTTGGCGGCGCTTAGCCAACCGGCCAACGCGTTTGTGTTTCCGAACCCGGCGGTCAGTCAGGTCCGGCGCGGTCCAGAGACAATCGCCGAGGTGCGAATTTACGGCGATTCAGAAGGACTGGTGCGCTATACTCTGGCCGGAACAATCATCGCGCTTGCTTGTCTGGCGCTGACCGTGATGGCCACTCGCATTCTGGCGCGGCGCTTGCAAAGTGAAGTGGTGCTTCCATTGGAGCATGTCGCGGAAGTGGCTCACGCGGTGCGCCGCGACCGCGCCTTTGAAAAGCGGGTGCCCAGTTCCGGGATCGCTGAAATTGACCGGTTCGGTCGCGACTTCAATGCGCTGCTGGCTGAATTGCAAGGCTGGCATGCTGGTCTGACTTCAGAGAATGCCGAATTGGCGCGCCGTGCGACTCATGACAACCTCACCGGGCTGGGTAACCGTCAGCTGTTCGATCAACATCTGGGCGAGATGATCGCCCAGTCTCAGCGGACGGGCGCTCCGTTTGCACTGATCTACCTCGATGTAGATCAGTTCAAGTCGATCAATGATGGCTATGGCCATGATGCGGGTGACGCCGCCTTGATCGCGGTGGCTGAACGTCTGCGCAGCGCAATCCGGCATGTCGATCAGGCGTTCCGGCTGGGGGGCGATGAATTTGCCGTGGTGCTGGCGCCGTTTTTCAATCAGGCCCATGTTGATGGCGTCATTGATCGGATCCGGCTGGCCATGGAACAATCTTATCGCCTGCCCAATGGTATGGCCGTGACGTCGATGCTAAGTGTTGGGGTGGCAATTTTCCCCGAACACGCGGATTCGGCGGAAGCACTCGTGAAAAAAGCTGATATGGCGATGTACAAAGACAAGCAAGGCCGCCAAGGCCCGCCGGAAAACGGAGCCCTCAGCAATGCGTAAAATGGTCGTCTTGATGCTTATCGTGGCTCTCGCTGCTTGCCAGACCGTGCCCAAGAAGCTTGCTTTTTCCAAAGTGCAGATCGCGGCCTTGACCGAATTGGGGTTCAAGCCAACGGGCGAGAATTTTGAACTTGGGCTGGATGATCGGGTCCTGTTTGCGGTCGACAAGAGTGAGCTCAATCCAGAAGCCAACGCAGTTCTGAGCCGGTTGGCCACAACGTTGCTGAAGGTCGGAATTCACGGTGCAGGAGTGGTAGGCCACACAGACTCAACGGGGTCGGATGACTACAACCTTGTGCTTTCTCAGCGCCGCGCGGCTGCGGTTAAGGCTGGGTTGGTGGCGGTTGGGATGAACCCGGCTGAAATACGCGATCAGGGGGTCGGTGAAACCCAGCCGATTGCCAGCAACGACACTGAAGAAGGCCGCCAGCAGAACCGCCGCGTTGCGATTGTGGTGACCCCGCTTGACGCCAACTAGGTTGCCGTGACCCACTCATAGCCTATGAGGCGGTGATGAGCGCGCACTGGCAGTTCTGGATCGATCGAGGCGGAACCTTTACCGACGTTGTCGGGCGCAAACCTGACGGCGCTGTAGTTACCGCCAAGCTGCTGTCCGAGGACCCGAACCGCACCGAAGACGCGGCAATATCTGCGATCCGTGCACTGACCGGCGCAGAGACTGGGCCGCTGCCGCCGTGTGAAGTGCGGATGGGCACCACGGTTGCCACCAATGCTTTGCTGGAACGCAAAGGTGAACCGGCAGTGCTGGCGATCACGCTGGGCTTTGGCGATGCGCTGGTGATCGGCAGTCAGGAGCGGCCGGATCTGTTCGTCCGCCAGATCGTGTTGCCTCAGCCGCCGCACGCCCACGTGATCGAGATCGATGAGCGGGTGACCGCTGAGGGAGAAGTGCTGCGCCCGCTCGATGAGCCTGCGGCGACGCAGGCCTTCGCGGAAGCGGTGGCGCAAGGGTTTCGGGCGATCGCGATCGTGCTGGTGCACGGCTGGCAGCACACTTCGCACGAAGCGCGGCTGGCTGTGCTGGCGCGAGAAGCAGGCTTCACGCAGGTCTCGGTCAGCCACGAACTGGCCCCATTGATCAAGCTGGTGCCGCGCGGTGATACTACGCTGGTCGATGCGACACTTTCCCCGGTGCTGCGCCGCTATGTCGATAATTTCACGGCGCAGCTCGGCGCGGCCGGACAAGCGCTGTTCATGCAATCGAGCGGGGGTCTTGCCAGCGGCGCGCGGTTTCATGGCAAGGATGCGATCCTCTCTGGCCCGGCTGGCGGGATCGTCGGCATGGCGCGGACGGCTGAAGCCAGCGGCGCCGCCAAAGTGATCGGCTTCGACATGGGCGGCACCTCCACCGATGTCTCGCACTATGCCGGGGCGTTTGAGCGGGATAGCGAGACCCGCGTCGCCGGCGTGCGGATCCGTACCCCGATGCTGCGGATCAATACGGTGGCGGCCGGCGGCGGCTCGATCTGCCGGTTCGATGCTGGGCGGCTTGTGGTGGGCCCGCAGAGCGCAGGCGCAGTGCCAGGCCCGGCCTGCTATCGTCGCGGCGGTCCGCTGACGGTGACCGATTGCAACGTGATGCTCGGCAAGTTGATCCCGGCGCATTTCCCGAGCCTGTTCGGCGCGAGTGGAGATCAGCCGATCGACCGCGCGGTGGTGGCGAAGAAATTCGCTGCTTTGGCGGATCAGATTGCAGCCGAGACCGGTCAGCGGATGGCCCCCGAAGCGATTGCCGAAGGGTTCGTGAAGATTGCAGTGGCCAATATGGCGCAGGCGATCCGCCAGATCAGCGTGGCGCGCGGGCATGATGTGACGACCCATGCACTGGCCTGCTTTGGCGGCGCGGGCGGACAGCACGCTTGTCTGGTGGCCGATGCGCTGGGGATCGAAACGGTGCTGATCCATCCGCTGGCCGGGGTGCTTTCGGCATACGGTATGGGCCTCGCCAGTGAGGCGGCAGTGCGCGAAGCAAGCCTAGGCTTGCCGCTGGAGGCGGGGGTTGAACTGGCGGTTGAGGCGCTGCGGGCACGGCTTGCCGATGAAGCGGAAGCCCAGTTGGGCAAGACTGCGAGCCGGATCGAAGCCAGCCTGTTCGTCCGCCCCTTGGCATCCGAAAATGCAATCGAGCTGGCGCTTGCGCCCGCCTCCGATCTTGCCACCGCCTTCGCCACCGCGCATCGCGCCGAGTTCGGCTATGACGGCAACGGTCCGTTGGTGATCGACCGGGTCCGGGTTGAAGCCGTGCTTGAGGATGCCTCTGCGCTGGGGATCGTGTGGCCGTTGCCAGAAGGCAGTGGCGAACCGCTGGAGACGGCAGCGTGCTGGCTGGACGGTGCGGCCCGTGGCGTCGCCGTGTGGGACCGCGCCATGCTGGCTGCTGGGTTCTGTGCGTCTGGTCCGCTGGTCGTCGTCGATGAACTTGCGACCACTGTGGTCGAGCCGGGCTGGGCCTTGCTGGTCGATCCCGATGGCACCCTGCGTATAACCCGCGAAGGCGCCCGGCCGGCGGCGCTGCAGGCAGACGCGGCGGCTGACCCGATCCGGCTCGAAGTGTTCAACGGCCTGTTCATGGGGATTGCCGAAGAGATGGGCTCGGCGCTGGCCCGCACCGCCTCCTCGGTCAATATCCGCGAACGGCTCGATTTTTCCTGCGCGGTGTTTGATGGCGCCGGGCGGCTGGTCGCCAATGCCCCGCATATGCCGGTGCACCTGGGTTCGATGGGCGAAAGCGTCGCGCGGATCATCGGCGCGCGGGGGCAGGGCCGCGACGGTCGCGGAATCCGGCGCGGCGATGCCTATGTCCTCAACGCGCCCTATGCCGGGGGCACGCATCTGCCCGATATCACTGTCGTCGCCCCAGTGTTTGTAAGCGGCGATGGCGAAGCGCCCAGCTTCTATGTCGCGGCGCGCGGGCACCATGCCGATGTTGGCGGGATCGCGCCGGGATCGATGCCGCCGACCAGCACCAGTATCGAGCAAGAGGGCGTGCTGATCGACAATGTGCTGCTGGTCGATGAAGGCCGGTTCTGCGCGGCAGAGCTGCGCGGCCTGCTCTCTTCCGGGCGCTGGCCCGCGCGCAATATCGATCAGAACCTGGGCGATCTGGCCGCGCAGGTCGCCGCCTGCACGCGCGGCGCCGTCGGACTGGAAGCGGCTTGCCGTGAGCACGGCCGCGATGTGGTTGCGGCCTTCATGGGCCATGTTCACGCCAATGCCGAAGAGGCGGTGCGGCGACTGATCGGGCGGCTCGATGATGGCGCGTTCAGCCTCGAAATGGATAGCGGCGCAGTGATCGCCGTTGCCGTGTCGGTTGATCGGGCGGCGCGCCATGTCACCATCGATTTCACCGGCACCTCTGCGCAATTGCCGGGCAACTTCAACGCGCCGTTCAGCGTGGTCCGCGCGGCGGTGATGTATGTCCTGCGCACGATGATCGACGATCCGATCCCGATGAACGAGGGCTGCCTTGCGCCCGTCACCATCGTTGTGCCCGAAGGCTGCATGCTGCGCCCGGCCTATCCGGCGGCGGTTGTCGCCGGTAATGTCGAGACGAGCCAGGCAGTGACCGACGCGTTGTTCGGCGCTTTCGGTGCGCTCGCTGCCAGCCAGGGAACCATGAACAATTTCACCTTCGGCAACGATCGCTATCAGTACTACGAAACCACCGCGGGCGGTGCGGGTGCCGGGCCAGGGTTCGCTGGGGCCAGCGCGGTCCAGACCCATATGACCAACAGCCGCCTGACCGATCCCGAAGTGCTCGAAACCCGCTTTCCGGTGCTGGTCGAAGAGTTCCGCATTCGTCATGGCTCGGGCGGGGCCGGGAAGTGGCCCGGCGGTGATGGTGCCGTGCGCAAGATCCGGTTCCGCGAGGGCATGGAAGCGGGGATACTCTCAAACCGCCGCCGCACTCGGCCGTTCGGGCTCGCTGGTGGCGGCGACGCGCTGCCCGGAACAACCACCGTCGAACGCATCTCAGGTGAGCTTGAGGTTCTGGATTCCACCGCCAGCGTGACAGTTGCGCCGGGCGATGCCATCGTGATCGAAACACCCGGCGGGGGAGGGTACGGCAAGCCATGAACTATTGGGTGCTCAGCGGGATCGTGGTGATGATCGGGGGCTTCACGCTGCGGCTGAATGCCCTGATCGTGGTCGCGCTGGCGGCGCTGGTCACGGGGCTGGCGGCGGGGCTCGATCCGGCCGCGATCATTTCGGCTTTCGGCAAGGCGTTCAACGATACCCGCTATGTCAGTGTGGTCTGGATCGTGCTGCCGGTGATCGGCCTGATGGAGCGGCGCGGCCTGCAGGAACGGGCCCGCAGCCTGATCGAAGGGATGTCGGGGGCGACCCTGCCACGGCTGCTCACCGGTTATCTGTTGCTGCGCCAGCTTACCGCGGCGCTCGGTCTCACTTCGGTCGCGGGTCATGCCCAAACGGTTCGGCCATTGCTTGCCCCGATGGCGGTGGCGGCAGCCCAACCACAGGATGAGGACGAGGCCGAACGGATCAAGGCGTTTGCTGCCGGGACCGACAATGTCGGGCTGTTCTTTGGCGAAGATATCTTCATCGCGATCGGATCGATCCTGCTGATGAAGGGCTTCATGGAGCAGAACGGGATCGTGCTTTCACCGTTCGATCTGTCGGTCTGGGCGATCCCCACCGCGATTGCCGCCTTTGCGATCCATGGCTTTCGGATCTGGCGGATGGGGAGGGCGTCGCGATGATCGGCCTGACCCAGGTTTACATCCTCGCCGGGATCACTTTCGCCGCCTTTGCCCTGCTGTCGGCGCAGGACAGTGCCAATCCCAAGCGCTGGGGCAATGCCGCATTCTGGGCGCTGCTGGCGCTGTCGATGCTGGCGGGTGACCGGCTGGGCGATTTCGCCAACGGAGTGCTGGTGCTCGCGCTGGTCGGCATCGCCGGGCTCGGCGGGCTTGGCCGCGGCACCGACCGCAGCGAGCCTGCGCAGCGTGAGGTCGAAGCCGCGCGCCACGGCAACCGCCTGTTCCTCCTCGCCCTGGTCATCCCGCTGACCGCATTGGCCGGAACGCTGGGTTTCAAGTACCTGCCCGCGCTGGTCGATCCCAAGAACGTCACGCTGGTCAGCCTTGCGCTCGGCGTGATCCTCGCGCTCAGCATCGGGATGGTCTGGCTGCGGACCGGCCCCGCCGAACCACTCCACGAAGGTCGCCGCCTGATGGACGCGGTCGGCTGGGCCGCGATCCTGCCACAGATGCTGGCCAGCCTCGGCGCGGTGTTTGCGCTGGCCGGGGTCGGCGCCGTTGTGGGTGACCTGATGAGCGCCGTGATCCCCGATGGCAGCCGCCTCGCCGCCGTGATCGCATACGGGCTGGGCATGGCGCTGTTCACGATGGTGATGGGCAATGCCTTTGCCGCCTTCCCGGTGATGACCGCCGCGATCGGGCTGCCGCTGCTGATCGGGCAGCACCATGGCGATCCCGCCGTGGTCGCCGCAATCGGCATGCTGGCGGGCTTTTGCGGCACGCTGATGACCCCGATGGCGGCCAATTTCAACGTGGTCCCCGCCGCCTTGCTTGAGCTCAAGGACCGTAACGCCGTGGTTAAGGCCCAGATCCCCACCGCGCTGCCGCTGCTGGCGGTCAACATCGCGCTGATCTGGCTGCTGGCCTTCTGATGCACCCCCTCACCCCCCAGCTTGCCGCGCGCTTCATGGCGCTGACCAGCAGCCACCTGACCCGCGAGTATCCGCACAAGCTTGACCATGTGATCGATGGCCCCGCCGATGTCCTTCCGCCCGCCGCGCTGCACCCGATCTTCCACGGCAGCTTCGATTGGCATTCCTGTGTCCACGGCTGGTGGCAAGTGCTCCGCCTCGCCCGGCTGTACCCCGATCTGCCAGAGGCGGCGGCGGTCCGGGACCTCGCCGGGCAGATGCTCACCGCAGAGAACTTCGCCGCCGAATGCGCCTACTTGGATCGCCCCTCGTCGCGGGGGTTTGAGCGGCCCTATGGCTGGGCTTGGGCCCTCGCGCTCCACGCCGAGATGGTCCAACACGACGCGCCCTGGGCCCGCCACGCCGATGCCTTCGCCCATGCCTTTGCCGGCCGCTTTGCCGCCTTCCTGCCGCTGCAGAGCTACCCGATCCGCACCGGCACGCATTTCAACAGCGCCTTCGCCATGACCCTCGCGCTCGATTGGGCCGAGGCGCACGATGGCACCCTGGCCCACCTGATCGCGGGGCGCGCGCGGGACTGGTACGGCCAAGACCGCGCCGCCCAGGCGTGGGAGCCGGGCGGGGACGAGTTCCTGTCCGGCACGCTGTGCGAGGCCCTGTTGATGAGCCGCGTGCTGGGGACTGACTTCGCCGGATGGTTCGACGCCTTCCTGCCCGATCTGGCCCTGGGAGCGCCCGCCACGCTGTTCACCCCCGCCACAGTCAGCGACCGCAGCGACGGCAAGATCGCCCACCTTGATGGCCTCAACCTGTCCCGCGCCTGGTGTTGGCGCAGCCTGGCCGCCGCACTGGGCGAGGGCCACCCGGCCAGTGCCCCCGCACAGGCCACCGCCCACGCCCACCTGACCGCCGCCCTGCCGCACATCGCGGGCGACTATATGGGCGAGCATTGGCTGGCGAGCTTCGCGCTGTTGGCGCTGATAGGCTGACTTTAATCCAGCGGAAGTTCAATTTCGCGCATGATCCGGTCCGTCTCGATCAGGATCTTGATGATCTTTTGATAGTGGACCACATCATCAAAACCCAGCGCGCGGCCCTTGCGGTCTTTCAGCCATTTCTGCGCGGGCTGGTATCCGCCGATGTGGAAGAGCCACGCGACCTGCGGCACGCCTTCGAACCACTGGTCCGGGTTGATCATCACCTTGCCAACACTCCCCGCCCCGGCGGGGTCGGACACTGGTACTTGACTCTCCTCCCCGTTGGGGAGGGGCTGGGGGTGGGGGCTCGACACTGGCGTGGAACCCCCATCCCAACCCTTCCCCAGCGGGGAAGGGCTATCCGGCGCAAACACCGGCTTCACCACTACATTATCCCCATCCCCCTTGAACGGGAACGGCGTGGCGCCAATCGCGGCATCTTCCCGCGCTTTTGCTCGGAAGGCCTCGGGGATTGAACTCGGCAGCGGGCGTGGTCACCCATAGGGCTGACTTCGACATAGAGGCCACGCTCGTCCGCAATCTTGTAAGACTTGTCTTTGGGCTTGAGCGCTTTCAGCTGATTCTCGGTCAGGGACACAGGTGGGCCTTTTCATCCGATGTGGTTCTGCAAAAGCCCGCAAAAGGCCCGCAAATGTTCTCGGAACCCATGAATGGTCATGAAACGTTCCGGGACGATCTAGGGGCCAATTCCCCCGGATTTCTGCGGGTTTCATACACTTTTTGGGATGTTCTGAAAAGAACAAATGGTGCCCAGAAGAGGCGTAGAACTTTCGTCTCAGGCAATGCCGGTGCGTCTCTACCTACCCTGTAAAATCAGCGATTTGTCTTGTAAGGTGTTCGCGGTCGGTCGCCCCCATTTGCCTGAAATCCCGCCGAAATGTGGGAACGAATGTGGGACCGTTTCAGGCGTCAGAATGTGGGAACAGACGCCCGAAATTCCCTGACAGGGACTCGAAGCAATGGCACTTACGACGTTGAAGGTGAAAAATGCAAAGCCCGGTCGCCATGTCGATGGCCGGGGCTTGTGCTTGCTGGTGAAAGACAGCGGCGCGCGAACCTGGGTGCTAAGAATGCAGCGCAACGGCAGGCGGCGTGACTACGGCCTGGGATCAGCGCTGGAGGTATCGTTGGCAGAGGCCCGCGATGCGGCAGCGGCATTGCGTCGTCAGGTGCGCGAGGGGTCCGATCCAGTCGCCGAACGGCGCAAGGCACGCAAAGTCATGCCGAGCTTCGAGACCGCTGCCCGCGACTGCTACGATGCACTGAAGGAGGGCTGGAAAAATCGGCGCTATGCAAACTGGATTTCCAGCTTTGAAAATCATGTCTTCCCACAGATTGGAACCAAGCCGGTCGATCAAGTGGACAGCGCGTGCGTGGTCGAGGTCCTGTCGCCCATCTGGCTCGAAATACCAGAAACGGCCCGCCGCCTTCTTCAGCGCATCGGCTCAGTGCTGGACTTCGCGCATATCAAGGGCTGGCGGGAGGAAGAAGCGTCCTTGCGTTCGGTTCGCAAGGGCTTGCCGCGCCAGACCGGCAAGAGCGTCCATCTGGAAGCCATGCCCTATGCCGACGTGCCCGCACTCATGGAAACGCTGGCTACCGCATCACCGACGACTGGCCGGGATGCGCTGCGCTTCACCATCTACAACGCTGTGCGGTCAAACGAGACTCGCTTTGCGGTGTGGGCCGAGTTCGATCTGGACAAAGCCATCTGGACCATTCCCGGCGAACGGATGAAGGCAAAAGAAACACACGTCGTGCCA
>Ga0209480_10001279_pt1 | contig 18462 bp, 15 predicted proteins | sample JI61114C2DNA_FD_187501 | JGI IMG/M metagenome (GOLD analysis project Ga0209480, IMG submission 187501) | Wastewater effluent complex algal communities from Wisconsin, to seasonally profile nutrient transformation and Carbon sequestration -... | ecosystem: Engineered > WWTP > Effluent > Algae... | reverse complement strand
GATGCTGAGTGCCATCGACGACGGCGTGGGCCTCATCACGAGCACCTTGAAGAAACACGGCCTCACCGAGAAGACGCTCATCTTCTTCATCGGCGACAACGGCGCTCCGCTAAAGATCCACAAGATCGATTCACCGCTCCAAGGCGATCCCGGCGGCTGGGACGGCAGCCTGAACACGCCGCTGAATGGCGAAAAAGGCATGCTCTCCGAAGGCGGCATGTCCACGCCCTTCCTCATCGCCTGGCCCAGCACGATCCCTGGTGGGCAGGTGTATGAACACCCCGTGAGTGCGCTCGACGTGGCCGCCACGGCCGTTGGAGTCCAGTCCCGCACGCGGGACGACTCTGAAAGATCGGCTAAAGCCTCGACTCCAACTGACCTCGACGGCGTGAATCTCCTGCCCTACCTCACCGGCGAAAACAAAGCACCGCCGCACGATGCGCTCTACTGGCGCTGGATGGCCCAGAGCGCCGTTCGCGAAGGAAACTGGAAACTCCTGCGCGGTGGTGATCGCGAATACCTCTACGACCTCGCCACCGACCGCGAGGAGAAACACAACCTCGCCTCGCAGCACCCGGAGATCGCCACGCGACTCCGCGCGAAGCTTAAAACCTGGGCCGATGACCTCACGCCACCCGGCATGGCGCTCGGCCCCATGGCCGCGACTTGGAACGACTACTTCGATCACTACCTCGAAGGCAAAATCAAAGCACCGCGCACCGAAGCACCCGCCGCCACCGCCTCGGAAACCAATGGCTGGGAAGCCCGCAACGGCAAGCTCACCGCCAAAGACGGCCTTTTCATCCTCACGCCCGACAAGGCCGACAAACCCACCTTCATCACCAAGTCCAAGCTCAAGCTCGCCGGTCCCGTCACCGCCAAACTCACCCTCAAAACCACCGCCGTGGGCGAAGCCGCCATCGCCTGGCGCAACGACGGCGACAAAGACTTCCTCCCCGCCAATCGCCTCCCGTTCCAACTCCAATCCACCTCCGATTGGCAAACCCACACTCTCGGTCTGCCCACCACCGCCCGCGTCATCCACGTGCGCGTGCATCTGCCTGCAGGAGGTGCTGAGTTTCGGGAGATTGAGTTGAAGGCGGGGAAGTGATAACCGACTTATCAATCACTACGCACTCACCATCTGTAACATGTGGAAGCCATACGAACATGCCACAAAACGAAAACCCGACTTTCTGGTCGAGTATCGATTCATTCCATATGAAGAGGGTGGAAGGATTCAAAGGCCATATCAGGGATACCGTTCAGATCTCCATTACGAAGGAGAAGACCTTCAAAAAGATGGGCTCTACATGGTGTGGCCTGAGTTCCTGAATGAGGATTGAACAGTGATGCTTGAAGAGAACACCATGGTGCCATGGACGGGCAAAGCCTACATGTGGATTCTCTGCTTTGATAAAATGTGGGATTTTCATCGCAGGCGGGCAGTCCCTGGCCGCAGATGTTGGTTCATGGAGGGTTCCAAGAAAGTGGCTGAGGCTCGTGTCATCGAGCAGATCGGTCTAACTCACACTATCGATCCTCCATCGGTGAAGTCTTAGACTGCGTAGATGATGTAAGGCTCATCGCAACTAACGCATCTCCAAATCCGACACACACTTTGCCGGAAGCTCCAAGACTCCGCTTCGTTCACCCACCGCCATGCTACGCCGACTCGCCTTCCTGCTCGCTTCGTCATTCGCCATTCCTCATTCGTCCTTTTCGGCGCAGCCGAATGTGATCGTCATCCTCGCGGACGATCTCGGCTGGAGCGACACATCGCTTTACGACACGACGACGTTTTACCAGACGCCGAATGTCGATCTACTGGCGAAGCGCGGGATGACCTTCACGCGGGCGTATTCGGCCAGTCCGCTGTGCTCGCCGACGCGGTCGGCGTTGCTCACGGGGCTGAGTCCGGCACGCACGGGCATCACGACGCCGAATTGCCATGTGCCGCAGGTCACGCTGGAGACCACGATGCCGAAAACGGCCGCGCCGAACCAAAAAGCCATCCAGCCGAGCCCGCCGACGCGGTTGAAGACGGAGTATCGCACCCTCGCGGAGACGCTGAAGGACGCGGGCTATGCCACGGCGCACTTCGGGAAGTGGCATCTCGGGCCGGAGCCGTATTCGCCGCTGCAGCAGGGCTTTGATTTTGATCTGCCGCATCATCCCGGGCCGGGGCCTGCGGGCAGTTTTGTCGCGCCGTGGAAGTTTGCGAACTTCAAAGAGAAGTCGCCCGGCGAGCACATCGAGGACCGCATGGCGACAGAGGCGGTGACGTGGATGGAGCAGCACAAGGAGAAGCCTTTTTACCTCAACTACTGGATGTTCAGCGTGCATGCGCCCTTTGACGCGAAGAAGGCGAACATCGAGACGCATCGCGGCCGCATCGACCCGAAGGACGCGCAGCGCAGCCCCACCTACGCGGCGATGATCCAGAGCATGGACGACGCCATCGGCACGCTGCTCGACGCGCTCGACCGTCTCGGCATCGCCGGCAACACGATCATCCTCTTCACCGCCGACAACGGCGGCAACATGTACAACGAGGTCGATGGCACCACGCCCACCAGCAACCGCCCGCTGCGCGGTGGCAAGGCGACGCTGTTTGAAGGCGGCACGCGCGTGCCTTGCGTGATTGTTTGGCCGGGGATTGCTGCGCCGGGGAGTCGAAGTGATGCGATCATCCAGAGCGAGGATTTTTATCCGACGTTGATAGCCGGTGTTGGAGTCAAGGCTTCAGGCGACTCTGAAAAATCGGCTAAAGCCTCGACTCCAACGCAGCGATTCGATGGTCACAGCATCCTTCCCGCGCTGAAAGGCGATGCGCTGGCTGGCAAAGCGATCTTCCAATACTTCCCGCATGCGCCCGGCGTGCCGGACTGGCTGCCGCCGGCGGTTTCGGTGCATCGCGATGACTGGAAACTCATCCGCATCTTCCACGGCGGCGAAAAAGGCGCACATCGTCATCTGCTCTTCAACCTTCGCGACGATCTCGGCGAGAAAAACAACCTCGCCGCCGCCAAACCGGAGCTTGTGGCCGAATTCGATGCCTTGATCGAAACCTTCCTCACCGACACCAAAGCCGTCGTGCCCGTGCCGAATCCGGCGTTTGATCCGGCGAAGTGTCGCCCCGAACTCGAAGGCAAATCGCAGCCGAAGGACAAATCCAAAGCGCAAGCGAAAGACATCGCTGATCCGGCGCTGCAAGGCTGGAAGGCCCGCGATTGCACCGCGAAGGTCCAAAACGGCATTCTGAAGCTCACGAAGCTCGGAGATGCCGCTTTCCTCGGTTTCGCCGCCGGGAAGCACAACGGCCCCACCACGCTCAAAGCGCGAATCAAGGCCCAAGCAGGCGCTTCACACGTCGATTGGCTCCCGCAAGGCGTGGAAGGCAAAGCGAAGCGTTCCGACTTCACGCTGAAAGGTGGCGATTGGGAAGAAATCGCCGTCGAACTGCCCGCCGAAGGCCCGCTGGGCATCGTGCGCCTCTATTTGCCGATGCAGGAGCAACCCGTCGAAATCGACTGGATCGAGCTGACATCGAAGGATGGCTCGAAGCCGACGCGGACGGGGTTTTGAGCCGTAAAACGAGTTTTCCAACTCGTAATGCTTTGAAGAAACACGAGTTAGAAAACTCGTGCTACGTCGTTTCAACGCGACCATGCGCTTTCTCGTTTGCCTCTTCGCTCTTTGCCCTCTGCTATCCGCTTTCGCGAAGCCGAATGTGCTGCTCATCATGGCGGATGATCTGCGGGACTTTGGCGGGGCGTTCACGAAGGAGGTCGTGAAGACGCCGAACCTCGATCGGTTGCGGGCTCGCGGCACGACGTTTGAGCGGGCGTATGTGCAGTATCCGGTGTGCAATCCAAGTCGCAGCAGCATGATGGCCGGACTGCGGGCGGAGCAGACGGGCATCGTGGGTAATGACATTCCTTTGCGACAAAAGATGCCGGATGTCGTGACGCTGCCGCAGCTCTGCAAAGACGCCGGTTGGCAATCGCATGCGTTTGGAAAGCTCTACCATCTCGGCGGCGGCAAGAATGTGGAAGCCAGGCAGCGCTGGATGGACGCAGGCCGGTCGTGGCACACCGCGCAGGCTTTTGAAGCGACGAAGGCAGGTCGCAAAATGCTGGAAGGCCGCGATGTGACCGGTGGGGCGCTGAAATGGTGCCAGTGGGGCGCGGCAGATGGCACGGATGACGATCAGCCGGATGGTCAGATCGCCGCCGCCACGGTGGCGATGATCGAGAAGCTCGGCGACACGCCGTGGTTCATCGGCTGCGGGTTTATGAAGCCGCATGATCCCTTCATTGCGCCGAAGAAATACTTCGATCTCTATCCCACCGACTCGCTGAAGCCCTGGAGCGATCCCGCTGGCATCACGCCCGTGCGGAAGGATAGCGTTGGCTTTGGCGACTACGGCACCGCTTTTGGCAAATTCACCGAGCAGGAGTGGCGGGAGCTGTTTCGCGCCTACTGCGCGGGCACCAGCTTCATGGATGCGCAGCTCGGTCGTGTGCTGGATGTGCTCGATAAGCATCAGCTCTGGGAAAAGACCCTCGTCGTCTTCGTCGGCGATCACGGCTACCACACGGGCGAGCGGCAGTGGTGGAACAAAAACACGCTGTTTGAGCGCAGTTGCCGTGCGCCGCTCATCATCGCCGCGCCAGGCCTGAAAGGCAGCCAGACGACGCGCTCGTTCGCCGAGTTCGTCGATGTGTATCCGACCGTCGCCGACTTCTGCGGGCTGAAAATGCCTCACACAGCCGCCGGAGCCAGTCTGCGCCCCGTTTTGTCCGATCCCGCCGCCAGCATCAAAGACGCCTCCTTCACGCTCGTCACGCGGGGTGACAAACTTCACGGCCAAAGCATCCGCACCACCCGCTGGCGCTTCACTCGCTGGAGCGATGGTCAAACCGAACTCTACGACCACGAAACCGATCCCGAGGAGCTTCACGATGTCTCCGCGCAACATGCCGATGTCGTCGCGAATCTCATGACTCGGCTTCAAAAACTCCCCCCACTCGCCTCAAAGCCATGAAACTCATCGCCCTGCTTTTTTCGTCATTCTGCATTCTGCATTCGTCATTCTCGGCTCCTCCCAACATTGTCGTCATCGTCGCTGATGACCTGGGGTATGCGGATGTGACGTTTAACCCGCAGCATCCGAGGGAGATCGTGACGCCGAATCTCGATTCGCTGGCGAAAGCGGGCGTGATTTGCCGGCAGGGGTATGTGACGGGGCATGTGTGCTCGCCGACGCGGGCGGGGCTGATGCTGGGGAGGTATCAGCAGCGGCTGGGGCTCTACACGGGCGGCGAGGCGGGCAGCGGCGTGCCGATGAGTGAGAAGCTCTTCCCGCAGTATTTGAAGCCTGCGGGCTATGCGACGGGGCAGTTCGGGAAATGGCACTTGGGGCCGGATCTGGCGTGGAGTCCGGCGCTACGCGGGTTTGATGAGGTGTTCGGCTTTCTCGGTCGCGGGGCGCATGACTACTTCAAGCTCGATGACCCGAATGATCCGATCTATCGCGGCACGGAGGTGGTGAAGGAGACCGGTTACCTCACGGATCGCCTCGGCGAGGAGACGGCGGCGTTCATCACGAAGCACAAGGCGGGGCCGTTCTTTGCTTATCTGGCCTTCAATGCGGTGCATGCGCCTTTGCAGGCACCGGAGGACGAGATCGCGAAGTTCAACACGGGCAACAAGGACCGCGATGCCCGACTCGCGATGGGCAAGCGCATGGATGACGCGATCGGTCGTGTGATGAACGCGCTCAAGGATGGTGGCGTGTGGGAAAACACGCTGCTCTTTTTCATCAGCGACAACGGCGGCCCGCTGGCGCAAAGCGCGGACAACACGCCGCTGCGCGGTGGCAAACACACCGACTACGAAGGCGGCATCCGCGTGCCATTTCTGATCTGCTGGCCTGCGCAGCTCAAGCCGGGCGAATGGCAGTCGCCGGTGTCATCGCTGGACATTTTGCCCACGGCACTCGCGGCGGCTGAAGGTAGAACGGGTTTTCAACCCGTTCAGAGCGAGTTGAAAACTCGCTCTACGTTTGATGGCATCAACCTGCTGCCACTGCTGAAAGGCGAGACCGCACCAGCATCGCGTGACTTCTTCTGGTGCTCCGGCAGCGACGAAGGCTGGTGGGCGGTGCGATCGGGTGATTGGAAGCTCGTGGGTGAGAAGGACAAGCTGGGTCTGTTTGATCTGAGCAAGGATGTGTCGGAGGCCAACGATCTCGCCAAACAGATGCCCGAGAAGGTCGCGGAGCTGACGAAGCTCCACGATGCCTGGCTCGCGGAGATGGCGAAGCCCGTCAAAGCCGGCGAGAAGCGCTACAACATGGCCGCGCCCGCCGAGAAGAAGCCGAAGAAGATGACCAAGGAAGAAAAGAAGAAGGCTCGCGACATGGAAAGAGCGAAGAAACGTCAGCCCACCACGCCTGAAACTCCCGAAGCACCCAAGCCATGACTCACGCATCAGATCTCGATGCTCTTGGCTTTGCCATCGTGCCGCAGGTGCTCGATCAAACGGCCTGCGAGGCTTTGCACGATCTTTTGGGCGATGCGGACGGCGCGGGCACTCGTGGTATGCTGCATTTGCCAGAGGTCATGAGGCTCGCTCAATCGCTACTGGTCGATTTGGTGCGTCCACATCTCCCTGCGCAACCCATTCCCGTGCGTGGCATCTATTTTGACAAGCGCTTGGAGACGAACTGGCTCGTAGCTTGGCATCAGGATCTGACGCTGGCACTCAAGGAACGTGTCGAGGTGCCCGGATTCGGCCCCTGGAGCGTTAAGGAAGGCGTGCCGCATGTGCAGCCGCCAGTTAGTTTGCTGGAGCAGATGCTCAGCATTCGCCTCCACCTGGATGACGCGGATTCGACCAATGGCGCGTTGCGCGTCCTGCCCGGCACCCATCGACTGGGTCGATTGAATGCCGACGCGATTCGAAGCTGTCGCGAAACACGCGAAGAAGTTTTATGTGAAGCCAAAACAGGTGATGTGCTGCTCATGCGTCCGCTTTTGTTGCATGCATCGTCACGCTCCACCAGCGAACGCCGCCGCCGTGTGCTGCACATCGAGTTCGCGGGCTTTGATCTGCCTGCTCCGCTTGATTGGCACGAAAGAGCCGGACCACTTTACGCTCGCGCGGCCATCGGCTAGTCTGGGTGTGATGAAACACCCCCTCTTTCCTCTGCTCTTCATTCTCGCGAGTTGCAGCGCTACACGACCTGGCAGCACGCCGGGCAGTCTGCCACCGTCGGGTTTTGGCATGCCGCAGATCATCAATGTGTCGGCGTATGATCCGAAGGAGCGGCAGCGGAATGGCGTGGGCTTCTCGGAGCATGATGTGAGTGCCTTGCGGGCAAATGGAGCGAGCGGGCTGATTGCGAGGGCGGGGAAGGGCGGCAATCTGGATGAGAAGTGCGCGAACTTCCTCGCCTCGGCGGATCGAACTGGCATGCTGCCGGGCATTTACTACCGCGTGCAGCGGCATGTGGATGCGGTGGCGCAGGCGGATCAGTTTGTGAACCGGGCGATGTCGCTGGCCCGGGGTCGTTCGTGGAATGCGTCGTCGCTGCTGCTGTGCGGTGATTTTGATGGTGACCTGCCGCTCTCGGCCATCGTGCGTTTCATGGATCGTGTGGAAGCGCGCACCGGGGTGGTCCCCGTCGCGTATCTAGAAAACAGCACGCAGCTCAAGCAAACGCTCAGCCGCGCCGATGCCGCCACGACGGCCAAACTGCGCCGCATGCCCTACTGGCTGGCTTTGTATGCGCACGATAGCGGCGCGGGGCCGGTCTATCCGGCACCGGGCAATCCGAGTGGTCTCGTGGATCAATACGACGTGTGGAGGAGCTGGACGATGTGGCAATACGGCGGTGTCGATTGGCAGGGGGGACGCTCACGGCCCAAAGTGTACAACCACGGCCGCTACCGCTTCCCACTCTACTTCGGCAACATCGACCGCCCGACGGAGCGTAACGTCTTCAACGGCTCACACGCCGCTCTGCAAAGCTTCTGGCAGCAACATGGGCTGCGGCTTCATTGAGTTGGTCCAAAACTCCCATGAACCTCCTCACCAAATTCCGCGGCGACGCCGCCAAGCTTCCTCCGCGTGCGCCAGGCAAAGCTGTCGCGCTTGCTTTTGTCGGCGGTTTTTTCGCCATCGCGGTCATCGCGTTGCTGGCGCAGAGTTTGCACGTCGCGCTCGTGTTGGGATCGTTTGGCGCGAGCTGTGTGCTCGTGTTTGGCTATCCTGATGTGCCGTTCAGCCAGCCAAGGAATGTGATCGCCGGGCATGTGCTCAGCACGTTGATCGGTATCGCGTTTGTGCATCTGTGTGGCGCACATTGGTGGAGCGTGTCGCTGGCGGTCGGCAGCGCCATCGCGGTGATGATGCTCACGCGCACGGTGCATCCGCCCGCAGGCTCGAATCCAGTCATCGTGTTTCTCATGCAGCCTGGCTGGGATTTTGCGCTGTTTCCGACGCTCGCGGGCGCGGTGATCCTCGTCCTCGTGGCGCTGATCTTCCACAACCTCACGCGTGAGGCACGCTGGCCGAAGTATTGGTGAAGAGATGCCTTGTTGCGGCAGCTTCAATTAGCTTGCGTCTGCATTTGATCGCCCCTTCATCACGCCATGCCTCAGGACTTCATCCGCGTGCGTGGCGCGCGGCAGCACAATCTCAAAAATGTGGACGTGGACATCCCGCGTCATCGGCTCGTGGTGCTCACGGGGGTCAGCGGCAGTGGCAAGTCATCGCTGGCTTTTGATACCCTCTACGCCGAGGGCCAGCGCCGCTATGTGCAGAGCCTTTCGGCCTATGCGCGTCAGTTTCTGGATCAACTGGAGAAGCCGGACGTGGACTTCATCGAGGGGCTCTCGCCCGCCGTCGCCATCGAGCAGGTCCACAGCACGCCGAACCCGCGCAGCACCATCGCCACCGTCACGGAGATCTATGATTACCTGCGCGTGCTCTACGCGGTGGCAGGCCAGCCGCATGATCCTGAAACCGGTGAGGTTTTGATCAAAAACACGCCCGCTGAGATCGGTGCACGCGTGCTGGAACTCAAAGAAGGCACGCGCTGCATGGTGCTGGCCCCGCTCCAGCCTCAGGAGGCGGACACGCTGAAGACCACTTTTGAAAAACTGCGGCGTCAGGGCTATGTGCGCATCCGGCTGGATGGCGAGATCGCGGAGCTGGATGAGACTCTGAAAGCTGAGCGTGGCATGGAGCATCGCATCGAGGTCGTGGTGGACCGCCTCGTGATCCGCGATGGTGTGCGCCAGCGGCTCATGGAGAGCATCGAGGCGGCGCTGAAATGGAATGAACGCGAGGTGCAGTTCCTCGTCGGCAGCGATGGAGCGGAGGAGGTGATGACATTCACCACCTCGTATGCGAACCCGCGCACGGGCTACCTCATGGAGAAGCTCACACCGCAGCATTTCTCCTTCAACACACACGTCGGCGCCTGCCCGACCTGTGAAGGTGTCGGCTCGCTCATGGCACCTGATCCAGGACTGATCGTGCCCGACGCGGAGCTTTCGCTCAAAGATGGTGCTGTGAAGTCCTGGTGGGCGCGGAATCCGAAGCTGAAGCTGATCCAACAACGCAGCATCGAAGCCCTGGCGAAGCACTTCGGTGTCTCCATGGAGGCACCTTTCAATTTGCTGCCGCAGTCATTCAAAGGCGCACTCTTTCACGGCAGCGGCAAAGAAGCCATCGCCACCGGTTGGGCCACGAGCGCTAACAAACGAAGCCTCGCCAAGCCCTACGAAGGTCTTTTGAATGAAGCGAAGCGCCTGCACGAAAACGCCGAGAGCGAAGCCCTGCGCACCCAGCTCACCCGCTTCATGAATCCGCTGCCGTGCCCGGCGTGTGAGGGGCGGAGGCTGCGGAAGGAGTCGTTGGCAGTAAGATTGAGTTCTTTGTTCTTGGTTCCTTGTTCTTCGTTGTCAGAAACCAAGAACCAAGAACCAGGAACAAAGAACAAGCTCTCCATCCACGACTACTGCTCCCTCCCCATCCGCGATGCTTTGTCATGGATGCAGGCTCTCGAAGTTACGGAACATCAGCGCGCCTATGTCGGCGAGCTGCAAAAGGAGATCGTGAAGCGGCTGGAGTTCCTGGAGCAAGTCGGGCTCGGCTATCTCGGTCTGAATCGTGAGAGTGGTACGCTTTCCGGGGGTGAGATGCAGCGCATCCTCCTGGCCACGCAGATCGGCGCGGGATTATCCGGCGTGCTGTATGTGCTCGATGAGCCGAGCATCGGCCTGCATCCCTCTGACACGGAGCGCCTCATCCGCACGCTGCTGCGCCTGCGAGATCTCGGGAACACGGTGCTCGTCGTGGAGCATGATGAAGCCATGATGCGTGCGGCAGATCATGTCATCGAGCTCGGCCCCGCAGCGGGTGTGCATGGTGGCAAGATCACCGCTCAAGGCACGCCTCAAGAAGTCATGGCGCAGAAAGAAAGCCTCACGGGAGCTTACTTGAGCGATGCGATGAAGATCAAGGCTCCGTCGAGTCGTGTTTCGCCTCAGCACAGTCTTTTTGAATCAGATGAGTGTGCGCTCACCATCCACAAAGCCACGGAACACAACCTCCGCTCTGTCACCGCCAGCTTCCCCGTCGGCTGCTTCACCTGTGTGACCGGACCATCAGGCAGTGGCAAATCCACGCTGGTGAATAAAGTGCTCATGCGTTCCCTGCAGCGGCATTTTTACAATGCCAAGGACGAGCCGGGCAGGCACGAGCGCATCACGGGGCTCGACCTCTTTGATAAAGTCGTCGTCATCGACCAGTCACCCATTGGGCGCAGCCCGCGCAGCAATCCAGCCACCTACACCGGAGCCTTCACGGCCATCCGAGAACTCTTTGCTCAGCTCCCGCTGGCGCGTGTGCGTGGCTACGATTCCGGGCGCTTCAGCTTCAACACACCTGGAGGACGCTGTGAAAAATGCCAGGGCGATGGCCAGATCAAAATCGACATGCACTTCCTCGCCGATGTCTATGTCACATGCGATCAATGCCAGGGCAAACGCTACAACGCCGAGACGCTGGAGATCACCTTCAAAGGCCGCAACATCGCCGAAGTGCTGGAGATGACGGTGAGTGAGGCCGCGCGCTTCTTTGGCAAAGCCAGCGCCATCGCCACGAAGATCACTACGTTGGAGGAATGCGGCCTCGGCTACATCCATCTCGGGCAGGCGGGCAATACGCTTAGCGGTGGTGAAGCCCAGCGCATCAAGCTCTCCGCCGAGCTCGCGCGTCGTGCCACGGGACGCACGCTTTACGTCCTGGATGAGCCGACCACCGGCCTGCACTTCGCCGACATTCAGACCTTGCTCGGCGTGCTCTTCCGTCTGCGCGATGCGGGGAATACGCTCATCGTCATCGAGCATCATCTCGACGTCATCCGCTGCGCTGACTGGGTCATCGACCTCGGCCCCGGCGGCGGCAACGAAGGCGGCCACATCGTCGCCACCGGCACACCGGAGGAAGTGATGCGTGTCAGCGAGAGTGCGACAGGTCGCTTCTTGAAAGCTTAAAACGGCCAGCGATACGGCGCGTTGTGGATGAGCTTGTTTTTCGGATAAGCAGCGATGCGCACTTGGTTCTTCGAGTTACCGCTGAGCAGCCACACGTTCGTGGCATCCATCGCATGGAGAAAGCCGATGTGGCCGCTGCTGGCCTGATCCACCGTGAGTGGCTGGAGGATGCAGATGGCACCATAGGTCGCGGCCACGGGGCGACCCCAGCCCCACCAGTCGGAGACCTTGGCACTGCCCTGAGGCGAGTAGCCCGCACGTTTGATGCACCAGTTCACAAAAGCAGCGCACCATGCGGTTTCATCCTTGAGCAGATTCCCGCTAATGCCGCAGCTTTTTAGATACTCCAGGATACGCGGGTTATCCCCCTGCGCCCACTCCTGCACGCCCTGCTCCATGATGGCGATTTGCATCCATGGTGGAGGCGCGGCAAAGCTCGTTGGTGCAGCTGCGGCAGTCTCGGGCGGCGCACCGGTCACGACACCATTCACATTCACGATTTGACCAGGAAAGAGCACCTTCCAGTTGCCCGTGCCCCATTCGACGAGGTCAGGGTTGATCTTCTGAAACTGCGCCAGCGTCATGCCGAATTTCTTCGCGATCTTGCTGGGGTTGTCACCGGGCTGAACAGAGTATTGGGCCATGATTTAAAAAATACCCAAGGCCGAAGCAAAAGCCAATGACCAACTCCAAGTTTGTGCGCAAGGTGGAGTATGACTCTGAAAATCCATGCCCTGCAGCTCGACTCCGTCTGGGAGGACAAAGCGGCGAACTTCTCGAAGGTGCGTGCTTTGCTCGAAGCTGCTCCACCGGAAAAAGGCACTCTCATCGTGGTGCCGGAGATGTTCGCCACGGGTTTCTCATGCGATGTGACGAAGACCCTGGAGCCTGTCGGCGGTGAGACGGAACAGTTTCTTCGCGAGCTGGCGGGCACCTATGGCTGTGCGGTGCTAGGTGGCGTCGTCACGCCTGGAAAGGAGGGGCGTGGCAGGAATCAATCACTCGTTATCGCTCCGGGTGGCGGAGAGCTGGCGCGCTACACGAAGATGCAGCCTTTCTCGCTCGGTGGTGAGGCGGATGTGCATGAGAGTGGTGCAAGTCCGGTGATCTTTGAGTGGAGTGGCTGTAAAATTGCCCCGCTTATTTGTTATGATCTGCGCTTTCCAGAGCTGGCTCGTTCAGCAGTGAAGCTAGGTGCCGAGGTGCTGATTTACATCGCTGCCTGGCCGGTGAAGCGCTTCCAGCACTGGATCACGCTGCTTCAGGCGCGTGCCATCGAGAACCAAGCCTATGTCATCGGCGTGAACCGCACGGGTAGCGATCCACAGTTCAGCTACAACGGGCGCAGCCTCGTCGTGGACCCGCATGGCGTGATCATCGCCGATGCTGGCGAGCGCGAGCATGAGCTGCGGGCGGAGATCAAATCCAGCGTTGTGCGCGAGTGGCGGGCGCAGTTCCCGGCGCTGCGTGATGCAGGGTTGGTTTGAGTCTGGCCCGGCTCCTGCTGATAAATAACCGAGAGTTTCCGTCGGAGACTCCGTTGGTCTCAGGCGTATCTCATCCCATGCTCTACCGAGTGTTGCCATCCAGCCTTTATCTTGCTGCCTATTTCATGGTGGCAGGTGCGCTCGTCAGCCAGGCAGAGCTTTCCAGCACGCCGTTGAAGGAACTGCTCAGCGTGCAGACGGGAGTGCAGACATTGCTGACCAAGGTCCGGCCCGCCGTGGTGGCCATTCGCACGCACGATGGCACGGCGAGCGGCGTCATCATCAATGCTGAAGGATTGATCCTCACCGCCGCGCATGTGGCGGAGAAACCTGGGCGTGAAATGCGCGTGGTGCTTGATGACGGCAAGGTGGTGAAAGCAGTCACGCTCGGTCTCGACAAGACGACGGATGCCGCACTCATGCAGCTCCACGACACCGACAAAGCATGGCCGCATGTGAAGCTGAGCCGCGAGGTGGTCAAAGCGCTTCCCGGCAGTTGGTGCTTCGCCCTCGGACATCCGGGTGGCTTTGATAAAGAGCGCGGCGTGGTGCTGCGCGTCGGGAAGATCATCCGCCAGACAGCAAACTCACTGCAAACCGACTGTGTTCTCATGGGCGGAGACTCCGGCGGACCTCTATTCAATCTAAAAGGCGAAGTCATCGGCATCCACAGCCAGATCTGGGAGCAGCGTGATCACAACATGCACGTCTCCATGGCACCTTTTTTACGCTCCTGGGATGAGATGAAAAGCAGCCTCGTCATCCGAGTGTGGGGCACGGGAAGTGGTGGCTATCTCGGTGCGGCCATTGATGTGAATGCTGCTGGCAAAGTGGAGGTGCTGGAGGTGCTCGAAGGCTCCCCGGCACAGAAAGCGGGCTTGATCGCCGGAGATGTGGTCGAGGCGCTGGAGACGCAGCCCGTGAGTTCGGCATCGCAATTCTCGAATGCGGTGCGCGTCCGTCCTGCGGGAGATGAGATCCTGCTCAAAGTTCTCCGCGATCAAGCCACCCGCGAACTGCGAGTGAAGCTCGCCTCTCGCCCGAAGGAGGATGAGGGATGAGACGCGTAGGAATGACGAAACCCGAATGTCGAATTCCGAATGGGAACCTTCGGAATGGCTGTGGTTTGGTTTTGTTGTTCGTTTTTCTTTTTGGCGTCGCTCATGCCGACACGCGAGCGACTTTGAGTCAGGAGGAGCGAACCAATGGCGCACAGATCCTCGGGGGGATGGAAACCACGCTGCCGGGGGCCCGGGCCGCTGTGGCACAGATCAAAGATGCCAAAGGCAAGGCGGTCTCGACGGCGGTGTGGGTTGGCGCGGATGGTTATTTCCTCACGAAGGCCAGCGAAGTACCTGAACTGGAAAAGCAGCGCATTCATTGGGCCAAAGAGAATAGCGCGGCGATCCGCGAGATCCAACGTCTGAACGCCCATGACCTCGTGCTCGCTCAGGCGGTGGGTGTCAGTGGTGTCATGCCAGTGAAGTTTGAAATGGCTGCATCGAAGACGGCGTATGGACAGTGGCTCGCCGCTCCGGTGAAAGGCGGGAGCGAGATCCGCATCGGTGTCATCAGCGCCCAGCCACGCAAGATCCAGGGCTTCGGCGCGGCTATGGGCATCAGCATGGACAAAGAACCACCGCCTGTCCCAGGTGTGCGCATCATAGGCCTTGCAGAAGAGAGTCCCGCTGTTGCTGCCGGGCTTCGCGTCGGCGACATCCTAACGGCTCTTGATGGCAAGCCCGCCACCGATAGGGAGCAAGTTTCCAACCTCATCAAAAGCTATCAGCCTGGCGACTTCATGGAGGTCAAATACAGTCGTGATGGCAAGCCGCGCACCACCCGTGTCCGCCTCGCCAGCCGGATGAAGATCGTGATGAACTGGGAGGGCGAAGACTTCGCCAATGGCGGCATTTCTCTGCGCACTGACAACTTCGCCCGCGTCATCCAGCACGACCTTCCCCTCACGCCGCTCGACATGGGCGGGCCGCTCTTTGACCTCCAAGGCCACGCGCTCGGCATCAACATCGCCCGTGTGGATCGCGTGACTACCTTTGCGCTACCTGCGTCTGTGTTTTGGAAGGAGATCGAGCCGTTGATTGAGGCGGACCGGCATCCGCCGAAGGCTCTGAAGCCGTGATCAATAATCCCGCGACAGCAGATAGTCCGCCAGCTCCCGCAGCCGCTGTCCCTGTGCTCCGAAGACGTTCAGTGCATCATGTGCCACCTGCGTGAGGCGATGCGCTTCATCGCGTGAGGCATCCAGGCCGATCAGGGCAGGGTAGGTGCTCTTTTCCGAAGCGAGATCCTTGCCCGCGCTTTTGCCCAGCTTTTCACTCGTCTGCGTCACATCGAGGATGTCGTCGATGATCTGGAAAGCCAGCCCCGTGGCCATGCCGAAGTCATGCAGCGCCTGCATTTGCTCGGGAGTCGCATTCGCGCTCATACCGCCGAGCTTCAGGCTCGTCGTCAGCAGGGCAGCGGTCTTGTTTTCATGAATGAAGCGCAGCGCTTCGAGAGGCAGCTTCTTGCCCTCGCCTTCCAGGTCCGCCACCTGACCACCGACGAGATGCAAACTTCCTGCCGTCACCGCCAGTTCGCGCACCAGATCGCCCGCCGTGAAGCTTGTGACCGTGGGAGTCTTCACCACCAGTTCAAAAGCCAGCGCCTGGAGCGCATCCCCAGCCAGCACCGCGATGCCATCGCCGAAGACCTTGTGGCAAGTCGGCACGCCACGGCGGAAGTCGTCATTATCCATGCTCGGCAGATCATCGTGGATCAGCGAGTAGGTGTGCAGGCACTCCACCGCACAGGCCGCCGGACCAGCCGCCTCCTTCGTGCCTCCGCATGCCTCCGCCGCCGCGAGACAGAGGATGGGCCGCAGCCGCTTCCCACCTGCGAAGACGCTGTGACGCATCGCTTTATGGATCGTCGCAGGCGCGGTGTCGGCGGAGGGGATCAATCGATCCAGCAAAGTATCGGTAAAGGAACAGCGCTCGGCGAGGTAGGTCTTGAGGTCGGACATGTCGGCTAAAAATGGCGAAGGCCGTGACTTTCGTCACGGCCTTCATTGGTAGCGGGGACAGGATTTGAACCTGTGACCTTCAGGTTATGAGCCTGACGAGCTACCGGGCTGCTCCACCCCGCGTTCTGTTGGACGGCTAAAGTGGAGTCCATTGAGTCTATTGCAACCGCGAAAACCTTTTTCTTCCATTCTTGTCTCTTGATGCAGCTCTCTTTTAGACTCCAGAACATGAAATCCCTCCTCGCCTTCCTTTGCGCCGCAGCGCTCACCACCCAGGCCGTCACCACGACACCGCCAAACATCGTGCTCGTGATGGCGGATGATCAGGGCTGGGGGGACATGGCTTACAATGGTCACCCGCAGGTGAAGACGCCGAACTTTGATGCGATGGCGAAGGCGGGAGTGCGCTTTGATCAGTTTCATGCGGCTGCGCCCGTGTGTTCGCCGACGCGTGGGAGTGTGATGACCGGCCGCACGCCGAATCGCTACGGCGTCTTTTCCTGGGGGCACCCGATCCGGCCACAGGAGATCACGGTGGCAGAGGCGCTGAAACCGGTGGGATATCGCACGGGGCATTTCGGCAAGTGGCACCTAGGCTCCGTGCAAAAGGCGAGCGCGGTGAGTCCCGGCGGCTGTGGGTTTGATCACTGGGTATCCGCGCCGAACTTCTTCGATCTCGATCCCATCCTGAGCGTGAATGGCAAGGCCACGCAGTTCAAAGGCGACAGCTCCGATGTCACTGCCGCCGTGGCGATCGACTTCATCCGCGAGTGCGCGAAGGAAAAGAAACCCTTCCTCGCCGTCGTCTGGTTTGGCTCGCCCCACGCGCCGCACAAGGCGCTGGAGGCCGACGCGGCGCTGTATGAAGGATTGCCAAAAGCGCAGCAGCACTTCTATGGCGAGATCACCGCGATGGACCGTGCCTTTGGCCGCCTGCGTGATGAACTCCGCACCCTCGACATCGAGCGCGATACGGTGCTCTGGTATTGCAGCGACAACGGCGCGCTCCCGAAGATCGGCTCCAGCGGCGGACGTCGTGGCAACAAGGGCAAGATCTACGAAGGCGGGCTGCTTGTCCCCGCGCTGCTGGAGTGGCCCGCGCAGTTCGCCGAACCGAAGGTGGTGAACACACCCTGCGTCACCTCAGACATCCTGCCCACCCTGCTCGACATCGTGGATGCGAAGCCTGAGAAAGCGCCGCTGCTGGATGGCATCAGCCTCCTGCCTGTGCTCAAAGGCGAGGTCAAAAAGCGCACGCAGCCGATGGGCTTCTGGGACAATGGCGCGAAGGGCATCGGCACGCCGTCCGATGTGTGGATGAGCGATCTCCTTGCCGCTCAGGCGCGTGGTGAAGAGCCCAATGATCCGCTCCGCCTCGCCGCCGAAGCTGGCAAGATTGGCGAACCGGTGCCGCTGAACAAATTCCCCGGTCACTCGGCCTGGCTCGACTGGCCTTGGAAGCTGCATCGCATCGAAAACAAGAAGACCGGCGATGTCGATTGGGAGCTCTACGACCTCAGCGCTGATCCCGACGAAAGCCGCGTGCTCTTCGCCGAGCAGCCCGAGCGAGTGCCGCAGATGCAGGAAGCTCTGGAGAACTGGCTGGAAAGCGTGGCGCGCAGTTTGAATGGGGAGGACTACAAGTGAGGGACAACGGAGCTTGACCGTTGACCTCTTGACCTGCCTTCTCCCGCCTCCCCATGCGCTACGCCTTCTTCGATCTCGACCACACGCTGCTGCCTTTCGACACGCAGGCGCTGTTCTGCAATTTCGTCCTGCGGCGGCATCCGTGGCGGATCGTGCTGCATCTTTGGTTCATCCCCTTTGCACTGGGAAAGGCGGTCGGACTGGTGAGCACGGCGACGACGAAGCGCGCCTTCCTTTCCTACCTCGCGGGCATGAAGCGTGCGCACCTGCGGAAGCTGGCGCGGGACTTTGCCCATGACTGTGTGGACACCTGGATCTACCCCGAGCTGCGTGCGGAGATCCTGCGCCACAAGCATCAGAACCGGAAGCTCGTGCTGAACACGGCCAGCCCCGATTTCTACGCGGATCAGATCGCCGAGGTGCTCGGGTTTGATCACTGCATTGCCACCCAGTTCAAGATCGGCGACGAGGTGCCACTGCGCCCGCTCATCATCGGCACGAACAACAAACGCGAAGCCAAGATCGCCGCCATGCGCCAGCGCCTCTCGGGGGTCGCCGCGCTATCGGAAGAGGAGCGTTTCCACTGCTGGTCGTATAGCGACAGCTCCGCCGACATCCCCTTGCTGGAGTTTGTGGGGAATCGCGTGCTCGTGCATCCCAGCAGCAGTTTGCGGAAACATTTCCCGCAGGGCGATGTGACCGTGCTCACGCCATCACGGCCTTATTG
>Ga0209480_10001277_pt1 | contig 18475 bp, 9 predicted proteins | sample JI61114C2DNA_FD_187501 | JGI IMG/M metagenome (GOLD analysis project Ga0209480, IMG submission 187501) | Wastewater effluent complex algal communities from Wisconsin, to seasonally profile nutrient transformation and Carbon sequestration -... | ecosystem: Engineered > WWTP > Effluent > Algae... | reverse complement strand
TTTCTCAGATAAACCGACACTATCCGTATGTCCATAAATGTTCAACATGTACAGAGGATTCTCTAGCATCACACTCACAACAGTATCGAGAATGGCGAACGATTCCTTTTTGATTACATTTTTTCCTGATTCGAATTTTATTCCATTGAGCGCACGCTTAAAAAGTTCCGTCACTTCTTCCTTTACTTCCGGACAACCTTTTAGCGCAAAAGTTCCAGCCACATCCGGACAACGATCTTCATAATCTGCAACGCCGTCATTGTCACGATCAAGCGGACAACCGAATTCATTCACTTTGGCAATTTTCGGCGTGTTCGAACATTTATCATCCGGATCTGCAACTCCGTCCTCATCACTATCAGGACAACCATTCAATTGTTGACTACCTTTTATATCAGGGCAACGATCGTCAATGTCCTTTATGCCGTCATCATCACTATCCGGACAACCATTGAAAGCGTTAATTCCAAAAACACTTGGACAATCATCTTTATCATCAACAAAAGAATCTCCATCAGCATCCGGACAACCTTTGCCTGAAAGAGGACCCGGGACATCAACGCATACATCTTCAAAATCTGCAATACCGTCTTTATCGCTGTCCACAGGACAGCCAAACGCGTCGATCTTTGCTACGGGCGGCGTATCAGCGCATTTATCCTCTTTATCGCTGACACCATCCCGATCGGAATCACGCCACGGAAAAAGTCCAATGGCGATGCCAACAGTATGCCTTAACATAAAGTCGTTTTGTTTGCTGATGATACCATCGGAAGCATCGGCATGGGGCAAAAGAAGTCGCTCGTCGAAATGCAAAAAAACACGTTCCGCAAGTCGCAGCTGCACGCCTAAACCCGCTGAGAAAATTCCCTTCCATTTTTGCAACTCATCATTATTGATTGACTGGTATTGAGTATCATAAGAAATTGGGTCACCAGCCGAATTGAATAATGTCCAATTGCTGAATTGATTCATGCCCACACCTGCAAATGCATAAGGCGACCAGCGAGGATTTTCACGTTTAATAAACTTCCATTTCACGTCCAGATTTACATTGACAAAATCGGCGTCAAACGAATTGCTTTTTTTACTCGTGAAACCCCAACTTCCGAATGCCGCACCAAGTCGCAGGTCAAATTGTTTGCAGATGTAGTGCGAATATTGAATGGCCGAAAATGGATTGGTCGTTCGAAATGAATAAAAGTCATTAAAAATCTCACCGTCGTATTGAGTTGTGCCAGATGCAAAACCAATCGTGCCCCGATAAAATTTTGATTGCGCGCCGGCATGAGTGGAAAGCAAAAAGCTCAACGCGATGAATACTCGAAACAACATTTTCATAGAAGACAAAGAAAAGGCAATCGAATTCCAATTTTGAAAAAATGAATGGCCAAATTCTACACTTCAATCTGATACAATCGTTTTTTTTATTCAAAAAAAAATGAATTGGACTCAAGCTTGGAGATGAAACAAAACATAAATAAAAGCACAATTAAAATTTAGGCAGACATCATCTCACCATTGTTACATGCCCTGAAAGTTGTTTGCGGCGATCGATGGAATCGAATTCAATAATCCAATTGTAGACGTCATTCTGCACATAATAATCACCATCATGAAAACCACCTGTCCAGACCTCTTCGATATCGTACGACTCAAAAACTTTCATTCCCCATCGATCAAAAATACGCATGTGAAACCCTTCGATATTGATGCCATAGGCTTTAAACACATCGTTAATTCCATCACCATTCGGAGTGAGAGTATTTGGAACATAAATAGGATGGTAAGGTTTCACAAAAACAGAATCATCAGAGACGCAGCCTTGATCATCAATTACAGCAAGATGATACCAGGTCTCTACTTCAGGAGAAGCAACAGGATAGATACAATCAACGCATGACAAACCTTCTTCAGGCCACCAATAAAAAGGCAAATCGAACGTGTTACCAATCAAACTTGCAGAGCCCGGAAATTCAAAATACTGATCAGGGCCGGCATCTACTTCAGCGCGAGGAAAGACATAAACAAAAACAGAATCGGTTTCATAACAATTGAATTCATCCACGCCGGTCACTGTGAACCACATTGTTTCGGGGGGAGTCAGCGTAGTACTGTCCGCATCGTGAGGCTCTGCGTAAAGAATTGGTTGCCAAAAATATTCAACGCCACCTACTGCTTTTGCCGGCGCATTTTTTCCCGGACAGATATATCCGCCACCATCCGCTACAACATTCGGATGAATCACATTTACAGTGACAAAATCGGTGCCTTGTCCGCATGCGTTTATGATGAACACTGAATAGATTGTGGTGTCTTGTGGCGTTGCCACCGGGTTTTGAATAAACCCATTACTCAAAGTCGATGATGGTGTCCATTCCCATGTGGTGCCCACGCCAGCTATCAATTGTGCGGCTGTCCCTTCGCACATGGTAATAGGATCATAGATGATAGACCCGGGTGAGTTATTTACGACGTTCACTGTTACTTCTTCCTCTGCGGGACAGCCACCGGTAGAAATAATAGTAACGGTATATGTTGTTGTTACAAGCGGCGTGCAAACAGGATTTGCAATTGCCGAATTATTCAATCCTGCACTAGGTGACCAGGAATAGGCGCTTCCTCCTGAGGCGACAAACTGTGTATTCTCGCCAATACAAATAGTAGCATTGTCGCTTATATCGGTTTGCGGAATGTTGACCACAACCGTGACGAACGCAGAATCCACTTCGCACTCATTCTCATCAATTAAAGTATAGGTGGTAGTCACATTCGGCGATGCGACAGGATCAGGAATAGCGATATTCGACAAACTAATACTGAACATCCACTGCAGGTTTTCAGTGCCACTTCCCGCAAGTTGCACTTCATCTCCAAGACAGATAGGATCAACAGCTTCAATGGATGGATCTACACCTGCCAGTATTGTTAAAGTAACATAGGCAGTATCCGCATTCACGCACAATTCATCATCCATTCCAATTAGCCTGATAGTATAATCACCTGGTTCCTCAAAAATGTGAGTCGGCTCAAATACATCGCTAGTTTCACCATCGCCAAAAGACCACAAATAAGTACTTGCACCAATGGTCTGATTTATAAATGAAATGGGCTGACTAAAGCATACTTCATCCGGGCCATCAATGGCAACTTCTGCGATGACAGAATTGAGATCAAACCGAAACACAGCAAGATTGCAACCGGTGCTATTGTTCGTCGCGGACCACACCCCTGGTGTTGTGGGAAAATCATCATTGTCGTGACAACCAGCGCACACTGCTTGATACACACTACCGTTTTTATCAAAACGAGATGTTCCGCCGTCGACATGCTCAGCGCTTGAAGAACCACCGAGAAAGGATGCATATAACAATCCAGATGCATTGGGATTTAATACACATAGATAAAAATCGCTTCCATCAGTTGTTGATTGAAAAGCATCCGATGTAATTGGCAAACCAGATGTCGTGCTGAAATCTGCTTCACAGGGGTGGGTGTCACAAAAGTTTGAATTCACATCTCCGCCCCATCCACTAAAGTAGATTTGTTCGCAATCACTCACCAAAAAAGCAGTGGGAGAAATATCAATTTCGCCGCTACCTGTTCCAATGGTTGTGTTCCATGTGAGTGTTGCAAGATCAGGAGAATATTTTCGTAAAAACTGACCGCTATCGTCTTGACCGTAGAGTCCAGGAGTGATGGGCATATATCCTGCCGTCTGGCCGTAGGCATAGATATTCTCATCATCATCAACCTGAACAAAATATACCTGGTCGTAAGAAGAAGTAGCAACATAAGTTCCAGCAATAACATTAAAAAAACTTTGGTCTATGACAGAAATAAAGCCATCCGTTTGACCACCAAAAGTTTGTGTTTCACCATTCAAAATAAATGGAAAATCAGCGCTTTTTGTTCCGCCAGCAACAATGATGTTTCCTGTGTTATTGAATTGCAATGCATAACACGCGTCCAAGCCACTACCGCCAACGAATGTGCTCCAAGTTAAGTTTGACAATGTTGGATCCATTTTCAATAGAACACCATCAAAATCGCCGCCACCATAAGCACTTTGAGGACTATTTCCAGCCATTGGAAAATCGTTGCTTCGAGTGACAGTTGCAACAAACACGTTGCCGTTGCCATCAATATTCACTTCACCACGAAAAGCATCACCATAATTATAGAATAACTGCGTGCCATTATTTAATCCATCGTTGTGAGATCCACCAACAAAAGTCGACGACATCAAACTACCATTTGCATCAAATTTCGAAAGAAACAAATCAGTTCCAAACGAGTGCATACCAATAAAAAAAGAAGATTGATTTAAACTTGGGCCACCGATAAAAGAGGTATTGTAAGCGCCTGCTGTCGTGGGAAAATCGTCACTTCCGGTTACACCCATGACAATAAAATTATCGTTCTCATCTGCTACTATGCTGTGCGGTGTTTCTAAACGGCCTCCACCAAAATAGGTGCTATACAACAATTGTGTTCCTTCGGGATTAAACTTTGAAATTCCCAAATCCATAGTGAGATTCGGACTAGTTGCAAAATCAGAAGAGTAAGCTCCAACCGTTGTTGGATAACCTTCTTCAAAAACTGCTGCGCCGGAGATTAGATTTCCTTGAGAATCGTCGCATGCGGTGAAGCCGAAGTTGTCAGCGGCGGAACCTATATAAGTAGAAAAGGCAATTTCCGGATCGATAATCAAATCATAATCGCTATTAAAATTACCAAGAACAAAACTCAATTTCTGATGTTTGAGTTCGTATCGACAAAACACTTCTACTAATTTCCCATCAATGAGTTGATATGCATATGGAGCCTTTTCACGAATCTCATTCACAGTGGTAGTCACAACAATTTCAGCTGATTCCCGTGGGCCATCCAACTTTACATCTGCCCCTTCAAATTCAATTTTAATCTTGTCGGGATCGGCACCCGCACGCACGATAAAATCGTATTTCACATTGCTATTGCCGGAATACAGCACAAGATCAATGCCTTCATAAAGATCTTCATACTCACACTTACTATATACTTCACAATGATCTGTCCAGCGCGCCGGATTATCACCCAGATAATAGTTATTGTAGAAACCTTTCGGTTTTGAACCTTTGGTAAACTCTGATGTGCTTCCTACAAAACGGAGTTTATATGAATGCCCTCTGTGAATTGAACTTACTTCAGATTGTTCACCTAAAGGATGCAAATACTCCAGAATTTTTGGATCAAAAAAACTGAAGGTAAAACAATCCTTTTCAGCCCAAATGCTACCACTGGGAAGTGCCGCCCGAAACTTCACTTGTTCCGGCCATTGGCCTTTGTTTTCCACAAAGTCGGCCTGGGCGTGCATTTCTGCGCACCAAACCAGAAGTAGGATCAAGTATAAAAAACGATTCACCACGAGCAAATTCAAGACAACAGAACCGACGGAATAGTTGTCGGAAAAATTGTCTCCAGACCAAATTTCGACATAAATCAAAAAATACGGAAAAAGACTTATGTGAAAAAGGAATAAAAAGCGTTCATTTGTTGCAAACAAACAACACTACTTTCATGAAAAAGTTTAGAATTCTTCAAGGTTTGGCACTTTTAAGTTGCGCCATAATATTCATGGCTTGCCCATATAACAGCAATGTTCCATTAAGCACCGCTGATACAAAAGCACCCGCATTTTTAATAGGAACATGGGAAAAACAAGATGATGCTACCATACAAGTAGAAATAAAACAAGGAGGCGGAAATAGCTTGGACGTGATCAAAACCACGAAAAGTGAAGATTCAGAGCCAACTATTGAAAATTACACTGTGCATGTAACAGATATCAATGGCACTATGTTCCTCAACGTCAGTGAAAAAACAGAATATGAGCCAAGCTATTATTTCTATAAAGTAATTCGTGAAGGAGAAAATAAGATGACCCTCTCAGGTGTAACAGAAAACATCCGTGAAAAATTCGAGGATTCCGGAGCGATGAAAAAATTCTTCGCTGCCAATATGCAAAACAGTTATTTCTATGATGCAACAGACGAGAGCTATTTCAAACTGAAATAGAACGTCAAGCGCTCTTCCACAAAAAATCAGACTGATGTCTGATTTTTTTTTACCATTAAGATTAAGCAATAACGCCATAAAAATGGAGCACCACCAAAGTGGCAGCAGCACAGAAAACATAGAATGCGAGAGGAGCAACAAGTGAATATCGATAATTAGTAAACCAATACCCCGCAACAAAGGTGAGCGGCAATGCAACGCATAAGAGTATCCATTTGAGGACCAACACATAACCAACGAAAATGGCCAAACTCATCGCCAGCGCCATAATGAGGAAGACATTCTTGACACTGCGCGCTTTGTTAGATGCCCTATCGGCAAGAAATAGGTAGCGAGGCAATGACATTAGAATAGACAACAGTGAAACAATAAAAAACACATTTTCCGCCCAGGAAAAACGAGCGAAATATCCTTGCACATCATAGGTGATGGTTTTATGGAAGAGCACCAGGTCGCCTATTTCATTATTCCAGTATTTCCAGACAACCCAATACAAAAAAGGCGCACTGAAAGCGATGAGAGGTAAAACGTGCTCTCGCCAATGAAAAGCACGCGTGACGATGGTTGTGATCCAAAGTCCCGCTGCCAGTGCAAGATATGGAGGAAAAAAAACAGCCGCCATGCCATACCAAAACCCAGCTTCAAAATACTCGGCCAAAACGCGTGTTTGCCTGAAAACGAGTAATTGTTTATTGAGCCCAGCCAGGAAAAAAACATTAGCGAGCAGCACAGGCAGGGACAATTGAATAAGACTTAGCACGGTCGCCGACATGGCGTACATAATAGCTGGGACAAACACCGGGACATTGTAAAATTCATGTCGGTTGAACACAAGATTACTGTAGAATGCCCCGGCAATAATGAGCGTGGCAGTAATTCCCACCACCATCGCTTTGCTCTGATACACCCAGTAAAAAAGATCATCGGCAGGAAAATCTGCCACCAACGGAACGAGGCCGCCGCCCCATGCAGCAGGGATAAGCGCAGCCAAAACCGTCACCGGAACGGCGATCAACGTGTATGGCTGGTTGGATGCGAAGGAGCGTAAGATCATTTCCACATATTGATGCCGACAAAAATGAACCAATACGCTTGTGCATTTGATTACTCGTATTAGATTTGCCTCACAATTTTTTCAACCATGAATTTACAGAGCATCCTGAATCCAATCGCCGATTTTTTTCAATGGACATTTCACGCCATTCTTGAGCCTATGACGCATTGGTTCAATTGGATCTGTATTGTATTCGCATTTTTGGCTTTGTTTTATTGGTTAAATCGCCAGCGCAACTACACGAAAAAAGCGCTCAAAGAAGGAACTACCGTTTGATTTCGGAAAAATATGTTATCGAAAAACCCCGTCTCAACGGGGTTTTTGCTTTTCCAACTATTATGCTTTGACTAGAAACTTTTTAAGATCGAATCCAATGTCCTTTCGGTAGTTTTTGCCTGAATACTGCACCAATTCCGCGCTCTTATAAGAACGATCCAATGCATCTTCCATGTCGCTGCCATAGGACGTAATTGCCATAACGCGACCACCATTGGTGACAATCTTTTCCTTTTGAAATTTGGTACCCGCGTGAAATGCCACACTATTTTTAATAGACTCCATGCCCTTTAACTCCTTTCCTTTTTCAGGATTATCTGGATAACCTTTCGCCACCAGCATAACAGTAGCGGCAGAGCGAGGATCCACTTCTACGTGCTGTTCAGACAATGTTCCAGCAGCGGCACCTACGAGCAGGTCCAAAAAGTCACTTTTTATGCGAGGAATGACCACTTCAGATTCTGGATCACCCATACGGCAATTGTATTCAATCACAAAAGGTTCATTGCCCACCTTTATCAGACCAAAGAAAATAAAACCGCGGTAAACAATTCCTTCCGCACGCAAGCCCTTCATGGTAGGAATGATGATTTGTGCATCTATTTTATCCAGAAACTCAGGAGTAACAAATGGGACAGGACTTACGGCACCCATACCACCGGTATTTGGTCCTGTGTCGCCTTCACCTATTCGTTTGTAGTCTTTTGCCTCTGGCAGAATTTTATAAGAATCCCCATCTGTGATGATAAACACTGACATCTCAACGCCCTTCAAAAATTCCTCGATCACCACTTTCTTACTCGCATCACCGAACTGACCATCCAGCAAAGTCTTCAAAGCTTCCTGTGCCACCTTCAAGTTATCAATAATCAAAACACCCTTACCAGATGCAAGTCCATCTGCCTTCAACACATAGGGTGGTTTCAAGGTCGTCAAGTAATGCTGGCCTTCCTTCAATGTTTTTTTGTCGAATGATGAATATTTCGCTGTCGGGATATTGTACTTCATCATGAACTGCTTGGCGAAATCCTTACTCCCTTCGAGTTGGGCGGCCTTTTTATCCGGACCAATAATGCCGATCTTTTTTAAATCCTTATCTGCCGTGAAAAAATCAGTAATGCCTTCCACCAGCGGACCCTCCGGACCCACCACCACCAATTGAATGTTTTTTTCTAAAACCAATTTTTTGATGGCTTTAAAATCATTCACTGCAATATCCACGTTGACACCTACGCGATTTGTTCCAGCGTTTCCAGGTGCTATATACAAATTGGTCAAAAGAGAACTCTGTGCGACTTTCCACGCCATAGCGTGTTCACGACCACCAGATCCAAGAATCAAAACGTTCATCAGGTTAATTAAAATGTGATGCAAGTTAAGTCGGCATTGCAGCAAGAAGCGGAGTGAAGTTTTGAACAAACTGCGCTTTAGGCCCAAAGAATAAAATTAGTCACGAGGGAAAAACTATTCTTGCGCTTCAATCACAAAAAGAGTCACCATGTACAATTCATCACTATCGATGATGTTCGAAAACAACTTCGATGATCATCTTCGTAGTGATAAAAAAACTTCCCGCAAATGCGTTCTTCTACTTTCATTCTAGCCCTATTCTTAATTCTAGGCCATACCATATTCGCACAATTTTCCCAGGAAAAAATAGATGAAGTGCGCGCGAAACTTTTGCCGGGTGTCCAAGACACGATGCAAAGTGATTACTTATTGACGATAGGCCGTGAGTACCTCAGTTACAATATTGATAGCTCCCGATTGTACGTAACAAAAAGTTTGGAGATGTCGCAAGCAATAAACGACAAATATGGGATTGCGCTAGCAATGAACAGCCTCGCGAATTGCGATTGGCGAAGTTCAAAGTATGATGATGCTCTCACCAAATACTTGGAATCCATCACTTATCTCGAAAGTGCAAATAAAAAAGAACGCATTCCTGGGGTGAATAATAACATCGGACTTATTTATGTTGAAATGGGCAATTTCGAAAAGGCGCTCGAATACTTCAAGCTTTCATTGCAGCAGAAAAAAGAACACCATCTGCCAGCTTCATCCATAGTAACATCCACCAACAATATTGGTAACGTGTATATGGACATGGGAGATTTAGACAGTGCCATCCCATACTACGAAGACGCGTACAAAATATCGTCAGAAGCTGGTGATAGTTACAATACATCGCTTTCACTTGGCAACATGGCAACTGCACTACGTAAAAAAGGCGATTTGCAAAAAGCGTTGAGGCTTCACAAAGAAGCGCTTCAAATTGATCTTGACAACGAGTTCAATGATATGACGCCCAACTCATACAGCAACATCGGAACAGACTATTACGAAATGCATCAATACAAAGAAGCAACGCAATACTACACACTTGCACTTCAGGCAGCAGAGGAGTATGGCGAGATTGCATACATTGGTGACATTCATAAGAACCTGAGCGAGTCCAATGAAATGATGGGACAAAAAGACGCGGCGCTTTACCATTTCAAGATATATCATGACATTCAGGATTCGTTGCTGAGTAGCGATATGACCGAACAAATGACGGAAATGCAAACACGATATGAAACAGAAAAAAAGGAACTTCAGATAAATGTGCTTGCCAAAGAGAATGAACTCAAACAAACCGAAATCGCGCGAGAAAAATTTATCCGCAACAGTGCGCTGGCTGGTGGCGCCATTCTCCTGCTATTTCTTTCCATAGTATTCTTTCAGAAAATAAAAATTTCAAGGGAAAAAGCGCGCAGCGAAGAATTGCTGCTGAATATTTTGCCCTATGAAACCGCACAAGAACTAAAAGCAAAAGGAAGTTCAGAGGCACAATTGTATGATGAAGTAACAGTCCTGTTCACAGATTTCAAAGGATTTACAACAGTGGCCGAATTACTTACTCCAAAAGAATTGGTAGCAGAAATACACCATTGTTTCATGGCTTTCGATCACATCATGGAAAAATATGGTATTGAAAAAATTAAAACGATAGGAGATGCTTACATGGCAGCGGCAGGATTGCCTGTGATCAACAAAACAAATCCCATCGACGTGGTAAATGCCGCACTGGAAATTCGTGACTTTATGGCCAAATACGCCGCCGAACGCTTGAGCAAAGGATTGACCATATTTGAAATACGTGTTGGAATACATACTGGTCCGGTTGTGGCGGGAATTGTAGGTGTCAAAAAATTTCAATATGACATTTGGGGAGATACAGTAAACACCGCCTCGCGCATGGAAAGCAGCGGCAGACCAGGCATGATCAACATCAGCGAAACAACCTTTGAATTGGTAAAGGACCATTTCAACTGTTTGCCACGCGGAAAAATAGCTGCTAAAAACAAAGGAGAAATCGAAATGTACTTTGTGGAATCAAAAGGATAATAACTGAAGTTGTGCTACAACGAATACACAAGCATCTTCATTTGAGTTTTGACCGATTCAACGCTATAAACGGCTCAATCAGGTAAGTGTTGAATTGGAAAAAAATCAACTCAAAAACTCCACGCCATCATACTTGGTCACAATTTCATCCAACTTGGATAAAATCGCGTCTGGTTCATGTGTTGTAACAAGCTGCATTCTGTCTTCTTTGAAATGAGGAAGGCCTTTAAAATAATTGCTGTAATGCCTGCGCATTTCGAGCACACCTAGGACGGTTCCTTTCCACTTAATGGAAAACTCAAAATGTTCTCTGCACGCCTGTGCGCGCTGTTGTATTGTTGGTGGTGGCAGTTTTTCGCCAGTGGCGAAAAAATGTTTGATCTCATTAAAAATCCACGGATAGCCGATACTTGCTCTGCCGATCATAATGCCATCCACACCATACCGATTTTTATACTCCAACGCCTTTTCTGGAGAATCAATATCACCATTGCCAAACACAGGAATTTTCATGCGCGGATTTTCTTTGATCTTCGCGATCAAGGACCAATCTGCTTCACCCTTGTACATCTGCACACGTGTGCGACCATGGATGGTCAATGCTTGAATGCCTATGTCCTGCAAACGCTCTGCTACATCGACTACGTTTTTACTTTGATCATCCCACCCTAAGCGCGTTTTCACGGTCACAGGCAACCTGGTGGCTTTTACAATCTCTTCGGTCATGCTCACCATTTTCGGAATGTCTTTTAGAATTCCGGCACCAGCGCCTTTGCAAGTCACCTTCATGACAGGACAACCATAATTGATATCGAGCAAATCAGGATTGGTGGACTCAATGATTTCTGCGCACTTTACCATCGTGTCCACATCACTGCCGAATATCTGCACACCGATAGGTCGTTCATACTCATAAATATCCAGTTTCATTCTGCTTTTCGCAGCATCACGAATAAGACCTTCGCTGCTAATGAACTCAGTGTACATCAGGTCTGCGCCATTCTTTTTGCATACCATACGAAACGGTGGATCGCTCACATCTTCCATAGGAGCAAGCAACAGCGGAAACTCCGGTAATTCTATTTGACCAATTTTCGGCATTTGATAACGGGGTGCAAAGATACTTTGCTTCCTTTGTCACATGAATGCATTACTGAAAGGTTTACATCCTGGAGTTCAGTTCCTCCTGTTCATCGCCATGCTGCTGACCTTTATGGGCATTGGTTCACTGACTGCACTTGGAATCGGAACTTTTGTTTACAATATACCACTTGTAGAATTGCAGGTAGTGCTTGCCAAGCCGACACCCGAATACGCTGGTGCGCTATTGTGGATGAATAACATCACACAGATCTTCACCTTTATGTTTCCCGTTCTCGCCTTCTACATTGTATTTGGAAAAGAAAATGTGCATGGCTTTTTGCTGCGCCGTGGAGGCATGTTGATACTCCTGGCGCCGCTGTTGATGTTTTTTGCTGGAGGTATTTTCGATCTGTCATCACAATTGAATCACTTGCTGATCCCGGAAGGATCGTGGCTTGAGCGCATGTTCAAACCCACAGAAGAATTAGCGGAGCATCTGACGACGGTGATGTTGAGTCGGGAATCGGGTTTATCCCCGATTGTCGTATTTCTGAGCATTGCTATCATTCCGGCTTTTTGTGAAGAGCTCACATTCCGTGGTGTTGTGCAGCCACTGTTGGCTAAAATGACCAAAAACATTCACATCGCGATTTGGCTCACTGCTGCACTTTTCAGTTTGATTCACATGCAGTTTTATGGCTTTTTGCCTCGGCTTTTGATGGGTGCCATGCTGGGCTACATGGTCATCTGGAGTGGAAGTTTGTGGGCGTCCATCTTCGCGCATTTTCTAAACAACGCCGTTGCGATCATCATGTACTATCAATACGGCAGCTTGGAAGCTCCTGATGGCGCGGCGATGAGCCAATGGTATTCGTATTTGTTTTCGACCGTATTGTTAGTGTTTTTGATCATACATTTCATACGCCACAGCAGATGGCCATGGCTTAGTTTCGAATATCTTGGCATCACTTCAACGCAAGCGGGGAATGATAGGGCGGGTAACAGTTGAACCCAAAATTCAGAAAAGGATGCACGGTGGTTCACTGTTGACTCTCGCAATCCTTAACGCAGATTCTTCATTCAACCGCAGAGTTCAAAGCATGCATCGCTTTGATTTCCATTGTTCAATGGATTGAATTTGCGTAGTCAGAATTATTTTGCTCGAAGACTAATTTTTCGAAAGACAACGAAGTCTGACATTAATCGCGGCCGCTTCTTCTCGTTTCACGTTTGACCTTGCGCAACCGGCGATTCATCTTGTTTTGTTCATGGTCGGTAACGGTTCCATTGCGCAGCGCTTTGCGATTGGTGCGATGCAATTTTTTTTCACGTTCGCGAATTTCAGCTAATTCGTCGTTATCAATATTTCCCTGATCTACTCCCTCCTCAATGCGCTCATGGGTGCGGTCGTGGCGTCGTTGATAGCGTCTGTATCGCTGAGCATCCATTTGCATCGCCACAAGAAGAAAAAACAAAGTACAAAGTATACGCGATTTCATGTTGTCGTTTTCAAATGGATAACAAAGCCTCTGCCATTCTTAAATCTTCGGACGTAGTGATTTTGATATTCTCCCGATTTCCCTCTACAAGATGAATTCTTTCTCCGAATGACTCTACCACTGAAGCATCATCCGTGAACGAAATATGATACGGTTGTTCAAACGCTTTTCTAAGAAGTGACAATTCGAAACACTGAGGTGTTTGCACAATGCGATACTGATTGCGATCCACAATAGCGCTTTCTCCATCCTTCATCTGGCGAAGACTATCATTGATGTAAGTCACTGGAACAGCATTGCCTTTTTGGCGAGCTATGTCATACCCATTTTCTATCGTTCTCAAACTCACCAAAGGCCGCACTGCGTCGTGAATACCCACTATTCCATTTTCTTCACCAATAAAATCAATGGCTTTTTTTACTGAATAAAATCGTTCACTGCCTCCTTCCACCACAACATGTGGTATGTCAAATTGCATGGTCCGAATCAGATCTTTCCAAAATAGAATATACTCCTGATTGAGCACAACGATAATTCCAAGAGCTGGATTGTAATGATGAAATCGTTCAATGGTATGTTGTAAGATGGGTTTGCCATTCAGTTCGAGGAACTGCTTTGGCAAAGCCGCCTTCATGCGCGATCCACTTCCCGCTGCCACAATGATTACATATTCTTTCATCCGTAAATAATTCGATTGTAAAGTTCGTATGATTTGCTGAAAATGAAAACGCAATTTTTGCTGTGAATGAAAAATCTTACAGCGCTTCTTCATTCTATACTTTTCATCCATAAAAAACCCCGCACAATTTGCACGGGGTTTTGGTTAAAGGAATAAACATGAGTTATTCATTCAACAGATTAGTATTTTCTATTTTATCATTTTACGACTGAGCAATGGCAGGTCATTCACAAGCACGATCGCTGTATATGCTCCAGCTGGCAGGCTAGCTATTTCCAGTGTCATAGCGCTTCCAGAACTCGCCTGACCATCAAGTGTTCTCACCAATTTTCCAGACATGTCATAGAGCTGTGTCTTCACAAATGCCGAAGACAATTGATGAAACGTAAAGTTGATGGCCTCTTCACGCTGGGTGAATGAAACGTAAGGCGCAGGTTCCATTTCTTTCACTTGAACTGTTCCATTCACATTGATCTGAATGAAGTCGGCATCAGAACAAAAGTCATTCGAGGCCAAAAGCATCAAAGTATATGTTCCAGTCTGTTCAAATTCATGGATGAAGGTTTCGTCATAACTATCGACTCCAGAATCCAGCGACCAATGATAGCTATCTGCATTCGTGGAAGTTTGTTCAATCGCTACTAATTGACTTATTCCATCAATCAAATTGACATTGATTTCATCCTCGAAGATGGAAACAGTAACGGCATTTGGATCTTTGATATTCATTTCAAAAGTTTCTGATGTGCAATTCGAATGAATCTCCACTTCATAAACATCACCGTGCAATTGTTCAATCAACACATTCGGCTCCGTTGCCAATCCAGAATTGACAATAGTTTGATCTGAAGCGCGCACTTCATACTCATAAAAAGGTATTCCGACAAATGAAAACTCAATGGTTCCTTGTCCGCTGATGCCGCATTCATCAACTACGGCATTTAGCAGTGTGTACACCTCTTGTTCCGGTTGAGAAATTGTGATAGGCAATACATCACTTTGACATTGCTCATTCGCGGATGTTACATACAACGAATAATTTCCAGCTTCCAGATTTTCGATGTGCAGAGGATTAGTTCCGGACAGCACAATTCCTTGCTCGCCTTCCAGAACCACATTCCATTCACCCGCAGGTATAGTCAAATCGATCGTTCCATTGTTTGTCTGATAGCACGTTTCATTCATGGTTGTCAGAATCGCAGCAGGACTTGTATGTATCAGAAATCTGTTACCGCTGTATGCGGCTTCACAATGAATGGTCATGTTTGCACCGTTGCTCACAGGCAAGATGTCGCCTGTCAGCATGTCTTCCATGTAAAGGCATGTTCCCGTTGGCAGATTATTTATATCAGTGATCAACAAAGCATAATCACCGGCAAGAGGAAAAGAAACAAAAACAGGGATTGTTGCATTTTCTGCAGCATACGGTCTTGAATCTATGCTTTGATAAATAGTGTCTGAAGAAACAATCGCGCAATTCACCGCATTCGGATTCGGACTAAACAATTTTTCGGCATCCATTTCCCATTCGTAATTGGATGTTGAATTTGGGTCGAATAACACGATACATTCATCCGAAGTTTGGTTGAACGATGTGATGGAAAAACTGAAGAATGAATTTTCTTCGTCACTTCGTTCAAATGACACAGCTGCATTGGACTTGAAATTTTCCTGATAACGAAGGAAAGCACCAGTACTCGTGGCTTTTGCAAAGAATGCCTGACTGCTATTTACATATCGCGGCGCTGTTCCTGTCTGTGAAATCCCATTGTACACTTTGTAGTTGTTTGATTCTGCATCAAACAAATAATAAGAAGCAATACCGCTTCCATTCAAAACAAGCTCCCTGAAATCTACCTGAGCTGGATATTGATTCACAAGCAAATTCCAACCATCATCAGCACTTCCTGTATTCGTAAAACTCAATGGTTGATCAAACGTGTTTTTGTAAATATCACCTGAGACATCAATAATTTGGGCTGCCGTTTGTAAATACACCGCATAGCCACGAACTGGATCAATAGCATTGTTCACATGAGTTGCCGGAACATACCCATTGTTCATTGAACCGGCAGCCGCCTCATTGTAATATTGAACATTATTGAATGCATATGGTGGAGGATTGTCCGCGCCTATAAATCCGGTTGTCTGAATATCATCGTTCCAATCGTTGATGGTAGCACCTTGTACAGGGCTGCCTAGGAGCGCCCATGAGCCATAAGGATAATTCGTCAATTGTGGAATATAACGTTCAATAGTTACTTTACCTATCAGATCACTTGTCGATTTTATTTCACCAATAGATCCTGTTCCCGAGATGTTTGACAACAATACGAGCTTATCATTTGTGTATAGAATTCCTTCGTTACATGATACCGTGCCTTTCACAATGGTCGATTGAAGAGAAGACAAACTCACGTCCTGACCATCATTGTCAATAATCAAATGATTCAGGGTGATCGGTGCGGATAATGTGATTGTTTGGTCAACATTGCCCTTCATGCGCAATGTTCCATTATCGGCATTCCAGGTGCCCAAACAATTCAATTGATTAAAAACAGAGAGTTCAGAAGTGCCTTGATTCAACACTGCATTTGTTTCCACGGTAAAATCTTTAGCTAGCCAGGATGCGTTCATGTTCACGGTATGAGTGGATCTTACAACCATGTTTGCGTAACGCGATGACTTCGCCAAACCAGGAGTTCCAACAACACTTTTTGACCAAATTGCAGCATTCACATTTCCTGAAGACTGGCTGAAATACGTGCATTTGCATCCTTTCTGCGTTATTGAAAGATCATCCATCGAAAGATCACCGCTGGTAGTGTTCTTGTAGAGATACCTCATTCCAAAATAAGACAGCTCTTTATATACAACATCAGTTCCGGTTCCAGCCGAAACCAAATTTTCGAAATCACCATCAATATCCAATTCCAATTTCCAAAGCCCATCTTCCGTTCTTGAAATTTTGTAGCCGATAACATCGTGTGCGCTTCCCAGATCTACGGCGGAAGTGACAATAGCAGCGGTGGTCACGCCATCCTCCACACGCCACAGCGTAATGAGATCAGGAGCTATGGCCGTTGCAGGATTCACTCCTACAGCATAACCATCGACAGTATTGCTATACAAGTTCGCTTCGTTCGCTGCCAAAAAAATGAGGAACTTGTCGTTGAGATCTGGCTCATTTTGAAAATGAGAAATGTTGAATTGCCAGATTGTTTCAGCCCCAGACAATGGTTGATCATCGGTGGGAAGACTAATCCATGATTGGCCAGCTGCACCTGTATCGGTATGTCGAAGTGAGCTAATGCCATTGATAGCACTTAATGTATTGGCCGTCCAGGAACCCGGAGTTGCAAGAGACCAGCTGCTCAGCAAACCACTTTCAACATCATCACTTACGAAGACAGGATATTCCATATCATCATCAGCAAGCGCAATTGTATTTTGACTTGGTGTGTTGACTACCGCAGAAGTTCCTCCGCTTGCAGCGGAAATCGTGAATACCATGTTTTCAAGGTCGTCACACAACACATTGTTTGTTATAGTGATTGTCACATTCTGATTAGCAGAACTATTTGCCGGGAAAGTGACCGTTTGAGAAGTAAAACCATTCACCCTTGAGCCAGTGCCACTAGTGAGCGTGACGGTTGCTGTTGTTGCAAACAATGGCGAAGGATTCACAATACCTACAGTCAAATTTATAGAGCCCGATGTTTCCGATGTATTGGTATTTGTAGAAACAAAATTCACTTGTGTTTGCAATGGGAAAACCGCGCGCAAATTGATTGCATCAAATTCAACTGTTCGTCGCGAATTTGTGGAAGTAGTGTGCAATGCAACAATACCAAAATAACCTGTTCCTGCCGGCGTATAAACTGTATTTGTTGCGCTACCATGATTGACAGTTGCACTTGTTTCGGCACTGACGTACGCATTTACTCCGCCACCATTCGATGTCGGCAAAGGCGAAGTATATAAAGTCCAGGAACCGCCCGTTGTTCTTCTCACATGAAGGGCAACACCAATGTCGGTCAGATTGTTTGTCATTGCCGCAGATGATAGCACATTTGTACCAACACCGTTGGTCACGCTTTGCAATACAAATTCATCACCACCGGAATTGTCACCAATAACAACGCGGTATCCATCAACAGTGGCAGATTCCAGATTCGATTCATTAGCATACAGCCAAATTGAAAGCGCATTCGCAGCATCATACGATTGACTTCTTCTGCCTATCCAAAAAGACCAATGTTGTTCAGTAGGACTCCACACAGTGTTTGGAGCGCTCATGTATTCTGATCCGGTAGTGTTTGGAGCACGCATGCGAATACTGAATGAATTAGATGCACCACTTGCAGCGCTAGTGGAAGTATTCGTTCGAAAAGCAGAAGTGTTTCCAGACCATACAGGTGAAGACGTGAAATT
>Ga0209480_10001276_pt1 | contig 18481 bp, 19 predicted proteins | sample JI61114C2DNA_FD_187501 | JGI IMG/M metagenome (GOLD analysis project Ga0209480, IMG submission 187501) | Wastewater effluent complex algal communities from Wisconsin, to seasonally profile nutrient transformation and Carbon sequestration -... | ecosystem: Engineered > WWTP > Effluent > Algae... | reverse complement strand
GGAGAAAAAACCGAGTAGGTGAGAGGCGTTGTAAACGGGCGCTTCATCGAGTAAAACCAGATTTTGATCTGATCCACCGCCGCGAACATAAAAGCCGGCATTTCCTTCTCCAGCGCTTTTTACGCCAGGGGTCATTTGGAATATTTTGAGAATGTCACGCTCTCCGAACAAAACAGGAACTGACTCTACCGCCTTCGGATCTATTTTCACAACTCCCATTTCATTCTTGCGGAAATTTTCATCTTTCTTCTCGCCGACGATTTCTACTTCAGTTAAAGTTGTTCCTTCTTCAATCAATTCAATGTGTACTGTTTTGTTTTCATTCAAGTCAATCAACACTTCCTGTGTATTGTAGCCTAAATATTGGAAAAACAATGTGTATTGACCTTTTGGAATTGTAAGTGAAAAAAAACCGTATGCGTTCGTCGCTGTACCTTTTCCTGGTATTTCTTTAACGCCAATGACAGCGCCTATAATGTCTTCGCCATTCGTTTTGTCCTTGACTCCACCACTAATCGTGAAATTTTGAGCTATACCTTGCATACTGCATAAAACTGTTAGAAGCAGCGGTGCGAGCTTTTTGATAGAATAGAATAATTGAAAATGCATCGTGTGTTGTGGTTTGAATCTTCAGCGAATTTTTTGCAAAAGTTGTTTTTTTAATGCCCCTTATTAGGTGAATTGTGTTTAGTGGTCGGTAAGGGTATGTTTGCGGAGTGACAACTGTGTGAGAGTGTTCAATGCATTATAGACACCGAAATAACAAATCACCCCTATTCAACACTTTAAAAAAGCGAAGGTTCATCCATGGTCTTCATGGATTCTATTGCTGACTGAAATTGAAGGGAATGATGCCTGGATTGACTATGAGCAAAATCAGAGTAATTCTACTTTCACAATTTTATCACCGATCATGATTTGATTTACGACCTCCATGCCTGAAGTTACATAGCCAAAGATGGTATATCGGCCTTCCAAATGTGGCGTATAAGTATGCGAAACAAACCACTGGCAACTTTCTGTATCTCTGCCTGAAGAGGCCAGGCCTACTGCTCCTGGTTTGTAATCGTGCAAGGCAAATTCTGAGCGCAATGTATAATCTGTGCTGCCCATGCCGTCACCTCTTGGACATCCTCCTTGAATTACAAAATTTGGAATGACACGGTGAAAAAACTTATCGTTGTAAAATCCGCTCTTGGCCAACGTGACAAAACTGGCCACACTTCCCGGAGCGTCATTTACTTTTAGATCAATAATAAAGTTTCCTTTTGACGTTGTGACTTTGGCTTGCTGTGTGGACGGAATTGTATTTACAAGGGCCCAATCAATCGGATGATTTGTTTCCGCTTTTTTCAAAGCTGTTTTTTCTCCTTGAAGTGTGTTTATGGTTGTAATGATTTCATTGTAAGTTTCAATTTCTTTAGGCAAAGTCAAACTTGAAAGTCGAGATCGTAACAATTCTGAAACATTCGTTTTTTGATCATCGGAAAGTTTTGAATTCCTTAATTCGGCGGCTATCAACGCTTGGCATCCGATGTCGTTTTGGGCGAATATTTCAAGCAGAACGTCCTCAAATTGAAGCGAAGCGGGCCAATTTTTACTATGTCCCATCTCAATAATTACTTCCATCAGGGCATATTTCAATGCAAATTCTTCTTCATGCATAACTGCAGATATGCATTCATTCGCTTTTTGCGGACAAGCTCCTAGCGCTTTCGCAAAATGCACTTTATCATATACTTCTGTGGCTTCATTCAACGATTTCCAAATCATGTCGCCAGATGATCCTTCGTTATACATCGCATTGAGCTTTAATGCGTATGCTTTTTTCGCCGCATTGCCTGTAGCACATTTTTCTGAGATAACTGAAAGTTGAGCTTGAACATCTTCTTTTTTGGATAATGCACTAAGGCTTTCCATTACAAGATAGTCATCCTTTTCATTAAGCAGAATCACAAGATCTGCTGCCTTCACAGCCGAATTTCTTGCGGCAGCCCTAATTGCTGAAACACGCACCTGTGTGTTTTGTGATTGAGCGAGCACGTAGCCCATCAATACATCTTTTGAAGCATTATCGTTGATTTTGCCGAGCAGCGACATTTGGATGATTCTAACATCCGAATTGCGTTCGGACTTACACCAATCCATCACATATTTTTTATTTTTATCGCTGTTGAACCATCCGCCCTGGTATCTGGCCATCGCCGATGCACATGCGACCCTTGAGTCAGGACCTGTTTTTTGCATTACAAAAGGCATGCGGTTCATTAGTCGATCATCGATCACCCCTGAAATATGAATCCAGAAGGATCCTTTTGCCCAACCCAACCTTTCTGCTTCAGTTTCGAATCGTGCATCAGTCAAAAATTGAATGCCGATTTCCGTCGTATCTCCCGGTCCATCGGTGATGAAGTTATGTCCTGTAAGTTTACCGATGGCTTCCATCAATTGACCTTTTACGAATTCATCATTTTCCTTCGCCATTGCAGCAATCAGGTTTTGAATCGATGACGCCTTTGGAGTTTGTCCAATTGCATAGGCGGCTGCAACACGAACTTCCGCGTCAGAATCTTCGAGCAGGGTAATTAGATTGGGGATGACTGTTGTATCTTGAATACTTGCAAAAGCGAGCGCTGCAGCTCTTCGAATGGTAGCATCCGGATTTGTGAAATATGGCAGCAGTTCTGACGTCTTGCGGTAGTCTGCTAGTTCGTACATCCTGATTATTTCAGGATTGTTGAATTGATTGCTTGCAGTTTTTGATGCAGAATCATTACATGATTGCACGATAAGCATAAGTGCAATGCAAACAGAGAAAAGTTTATTCATAAGAGTTTCAGACTACGTTTAGAGTTGCCAAAGGAAAGAAGAAAGCGGCTGTTCTAGACGTTGAATAACTCAATATTCATTTCGAAATATCCAAAATTCTCATCGACAGGATGGATATTGTACTTCATATTTTGTTCGGCTTTTTTGGCGACTGTCACTAGGCCTAGTCCCGCGCCACCTTTGTGACTGAATTCCTCATTGCACAAAATTTCAATGTACAGTTTTCTCAAAGCATTCTCATCGAGTTTGCTCAATGAGTCCATTCTGTTTTGCAATGAATCTACATCGCCAGCCAAAACAAGATTTCCTGTGAATAATTTGTAGGATTTCGTCGTTTTTGATACGATGAGAAAGGCATGCATGCGCCCAGATCGATCACGCGCTCCGTGAAGCGACATGTTTTGCAACATTTCAATAAGTAGATTACAGACTCTTTTCATCGCCTGACGCTTATCACCAGAATCAAGAATGGCACTCTCCACCATTTTTAAGGTGAATTCATTCTTCGTTTGATCAAAGTCGCCGAAGTGACTAAATAGAAGTGTTTCGTTGCCTGAAGGGGATATGACGCTGCTTATAAGGTCATGGTATATGCCTTTCAGGGTATCAAGTTTTTGGCCTGTAATGGATGTCATTCCAGTGGGTGGAGGTAAGGAAAATTTGTCCGTGCTGGTAAAATCCATCTAGCTAAAGTTAAGAATCGAATCGCAAATGTACAATAACTAAAGACGAATCCTTCTTTTTGCCCGACAAATTTCTGAAATATACTTTTATTTTGGTTTCTTGTACTTGGTGTAGCAAAAAATTATGAACAAAACGGTTTAAATAAAAGTAAGGAGAAGCCCCCATGATCAACACTCATTTGAAGTGAGGACCACGAGGGCTGACACATTTAGTTAATATCACAGGGCGCACAAACCGTTGTTTGTTGCTACCGATGTGGGCAAAATAGAACTTGATTTACTTTTTCAAAGCCCAGGGAACGCCTTCCAGCTGAAGCCGGAAGGCGATTTTCCAAAAATCAACCGTTACTTAACATTCGGAAAGATTTCCTTGGGATAATGAATTCGCCATCCTCCGGACGTTGAATCATGCTGTAAAACTCATTGCACATATAATTAATTTGTCTTCTGAATGGTTTCCCATGGAGATAACTGTCCCAAGCTTCTAATGCTAGCTTTTTGGTCACATCCCAGGCATAGGTGTTGTATCCATCTGGTCGGGAGAAGCTGTCAACGTAACGTTTTACTTCAGGAAGAGAATTCATCGTGTTCATCTGTGTTCGTTTTTGATGGAACAAAGAATCAACACGTCATTGTAACCTATTTACAATGCAATTTTTTATTTGAAAATAATTAGTAGAGTTAAGAAAAGCAGAGCTCCTGATTATTCAGAATCGTTTTGATTCAAGTTTGAAGCGTCCTCTGTCTTCTTAGATTTTTCAACCATCAATTGAATTTCGTTAATTTCAGTTGATGTGAGATACCGCCATGTACCTTCTGCTATTCCGTCCAAGGTAACATTCATAATTCGTTCTCGCTTTAATGTCATTACTTCGTATCCCAAAGTCTCACACATACGGCGAATTTGTCTATTTAGTCCTTGCACAAGGATGATCCGAAATTTGTTTTTGCCCACACTTGTTACTTTGCATGGCTTCGTAACTGTATCCAAAATGCGCACTCCTCGTGACATTTTATGAATGAAATCTTCTGTTATTGGTTTGTGCACGGATACAACATATTCCTTTTCATGATTATTTCCCGCGCGCAAGATCTTATTTACAATGTCGCCATCGTTGGTCAAAAAAATCAGCCCTTGACTTGGCTTGTCTAATCGACCTATCGGGAAAATTCGTTCTTGATGATTGATATAGGAAATGATATTGCCTTTGATATGAAGTTCCGTGGTGCAGGTTATACCGACCGGTTTATTAAAGGCAATATAAAGCGCTTCCTTTTTCGCGCCAATCGGTTTTCCATCTATGCACACTTCATCGCCAGCCTGAACTCGTGTTCCGAGTTCTGTTTTTTTATGATTGATCGTCACACGACCGGCTTCAATGATTTTATCCGCTTCACGTCGCGAGCAATAACCCGTATCCGAGATGTATTTGTTTAAACGAATACCTACTGACTCTTTACTCATAAATGTAGTATCTAGAATTCAGTTTCAATTTTTATACATGGAAAGCGCTTCTTTTAGTTGACGCGCGATTTCATTTTTTAGAGATGTCGGTTTTTCCACCGAAACCTGTGAGCCATAACTCAAAATAAAGCTGATAAGTTCTTGTGTGACAATGACATTTAATCCGAGAACAATTTTCGATTTCGATTCTTTGATGATCTTTTGAGATGCGTGTATTGGTTGTGTTAATAGAAATTTGCCTGCAACAGGATTAAAACTCAAAACAATTTCTTGCGGTTTGTCAGCCTTTTCTGTAATGCCAATGCAGTATTTGAAAAAGACATCTGCATCGAAGTGTTTTTCCATCGAAAATTTGCGTTCTCCAGTTTCGAGCGACTCAATCCGCTCTAAGCCAAAAGTTCGGATGCTTTTTGATTGTGTATCCAACGCAACCAGATACCAGCGGTTATGATATTCTTTAAGCAGATATGGATGCAATTCGTATTCTTTCAATTTGTCATCAGTGAATTTTCGGTATTCAATCCGTATGCTCTTTTTAGTCCGAATATGTTCAAGTATAGTTCCCAGATGTTCATTGCCTTTGCTCACGGTAGACTTTTCAAACTGAATGAATTTGTCTAGCGCTTTGTCATCCGGATTGGGCGAAATATTGACGCGATTTATGATTTTTTCTATCGCACTTTCATATTGTCTAAAAATAGGAATATCCCGAAATTGATCCAGTGTTGCTGTAGCAAATCGAATGGCCTGCATGTCTTCTTCGCCAAGTGATAATTCGGAAATAGAATATCCTTCCACTTCGTAAATGTAGCCGCCATCATGCTTGCTGAATTTTATCGGGGCATGATATCCCAATTCGCTTTCATTCTTCATAGCCCAAATATCTTTATCAATCGTGGAAAGCGAAATGGCTTCACCACCACTTCCAAACAGGGCATCTTCACACGCTTGACGCAAATCTTCCCGTGTCGGAAATGGTTTCCCTTTATTGGTTAGACATCTGTCAATGATGCGATAACGAAGTAGTGCGTATTTGTTGGCTGGCATATTAATTTGCTAAGTGCCCGTAAATGTCGTTTTAATTGTAGTACACAAACAAAAACCTAAATTCAGATATGAGTTATCTGCTGTTCGAAATATTCTTTTGCGCCTTTCTATCTTTAAGTTAAAAGTTGAAAATTGACCAGGCACGATGATCGCTTGAAAAAATTAGGACGATATATAAAAAGGCGCTGGCAGCTATGGCTTGCACTTGCTCTTATTTGCTATGGTCTTTATCATTTTCGCTACGATGTGGCAGAATGGGTTAGAACAAGGCTTGGCATAGAACTACCTGAAGATCCTAGGCCGGCGGGCGTGAGTGATTTACAATGGTGTGAACAGAATTACAAGGAAGAAATGCTCGAAATTTCCGCGAAGTTGGACTTGCCTTATGAATATCTCATGGCTCTTACGGTTCTAGAATGCAGTGGCGAAAAACCGGCAGGTCATCGTTTCGAAAAGCACGTTTTTGCTCAGTTGAAAAAAGTAAGAGATGGCAAACAGCGAAAACTAGAAAATATATATTCAAAGGACCTTCAAGGTTTGGATGATGACGGACTCACCAACCTTGCAACCAGCTGGGGTCCTTTTCAATTGATGGGATATAAAGTTATTCCGATGGGTTTAAACATCGTTGATATTCGTGATGAAGAAGATGCTGCTTTTTATGCTGCGAAATGGATCAAGGGAGAATATGGTCATTTTCTCAAAAAGAAAAAATGGAAGGATGCATTTCATTATCATAATACAGGCAAACGATTTCCTTTGAGCGGACGATCGCGAACACATGATCCTTACTATGTTTCCGATGGTCTGCGATACATGAAGTATTTTGAAAGTAGAAAATAGATTCTGGCAAAGTCTATTTCATTCGTCAACTTTATTTAAAGCAAAAGCATTGATTGTTTCCGTCAAAATCTGCAAATCCACTTTATCAAATGGATGGGCGGTGTTGAGTAATACTTGAAAATTTGAATTGCCAGCTATTGCATATTGCCTCGATGAATCTAAACCAGCTGTTTGATCAAATTCCCCAACCAAAATAAGTTTTTTGCATGTGATTTCGTTAGCGTTTTCTATTGTAAGAAGTGGATTTTGCGCAAGCTTTTCCATCATTTTTTTCGTTTGCATCAATACCGTTTGCCAATGATTGCTGGAGTGGATCCTTTTCAAATGCTCAACAAATTGTGGCACCTTCTCCAACATTTTCTCAGCATCCAACATGCGTGTTTCTTTGATCACGGTTTCTGATGTCCAATCGAATTTTGTCCCGAGTGTTATGATGGATTCTACTAAACCGGGTCGAATTTTGGCTGCGACCAACGCAGCATATCCACCCATGCTATAACCGAAAACATGAACGTTGGATAGTTGATTTGATTTAATATAGTCAATGATTTCATGCGCATGATAGATCATGTCTACTTCATCTTCTCCTTGAGCGTTTTTTCCATGTCCACAAAAGTCGAAAGAATGAACATCCATCGTCGATTGAAGATTTGAAGCCAACGAAATCAATTGTTCTTGACTTGCAATGGCGCCATGAAGCAACAAAATGGAAGGTTTCATCATGTTTAGAATCGGTAAAAAAGTCGCGTTCTTACTGGAATTCGGGGTGTCCAAAATTGTTCTTTCAACCAGAATCGCGGTAATGCATCATTCGAAAATTTGTTTTCAGGAAGCAGTTGCTCATCATAAGTATGGCGCATGAAAAGCATTCCAATTCCAGCTGAAAACTCAAATCCGAAATTTCCGAAATACAGCATTTGGCCAATAGTCAATGTAAAGCCAACTGCCTTGTGCTGTATAAGAATTGTATCCTGATAGGTTTTTTGTGCATCGTTCATATTGAAAGTCTCAGCAGACCGAAACCGTGATTCCCGATAGCAAAAATCCACCGAGACAAACATTTGATTGTTGTTTGGTTTTGAGCGAAAAATGTACTTTTTAAATCCAGGATTCAAGACAAAACCTGTTCGGTCAAGCGCAGTTTGGCCATTCACCGGTTTGGGTTGGGCAAGTCCGATGATAGGTCCGCCATTCAAAAATAGAGCATGATTTTTCCCCAATGGAATTTCAAGCTCACCTCCGGCATATGGAAAATAGCTAAATAAATAACACGATGACTCAACTTTGACAATCAGATGATTGACAAGCGTATCATATGTGTGCTGACATATTCCTTGAAATGGGCTGCAGATCAAAAGTATAAAGCAACACCATTTCATCATCGTTTTGTTAGAAAGGAAGATCGTCGTCCATAGGACCGGACATCGCTTCCGGAATCGGAGGTGGAGGAGGAGCTGAAGCCGAAGAAGAGGAAGCTGTTGCATCAGCCGATTCTATTTTCCAAGCCACCAAACTATTGAAGTATTTACCTTGCCATTCGCGGCCGCGGATGTCAAATTGAACCTTTAATCGATCGCCTTCTCTGAAGCTTGTGATCATGCTGCCTTTTTCCTTCAACAATTCAAATTGAATGTCGTTTGGATATTGTTCTTCAGTGGTAAGTACAAATTCGCGTTTGGTAAATCCACTCGGAAAAGTTTGTTCGTCGCGGATAAGTTTGATACGTCCTATGAGTTCCATCTCGTATTGATTTCTTTGATAAGGCGGCGAAATTACCCCACAACTCAATCAAGCCTTACATTCGTTGAAAAATTAAGAAGTTTTCTTCATAAAAAAATTATAACACGCATTTGGAATTCTCAGAACTGAAACTGCATCCGGAATTACTTGAAGGTATTTTTTCGATGAACTTTAAAGCGGCTACTCCCATTCAGGAGCAGGCCATTCCCGAGATACTTGCTGGCAAGGACATCATCGGAATAGCTCAAACAGGCACCGGAAAAACGGCAGCCTTCGTATTGCCAATTTTGAATATGATCATGGATCACGGTCATGATAAATTTACTCAAGCTTTGGTGATTGTGCCAACGCGAGAGCTGGCACTGCAAATAGATCAGGCTGTAGAGGCTTATTCTTATTTTACCGGAACATCGAGCATTGCCATCTATGGTGGCGGTGACGGTCAGGATTTTTATCAGGAAAAACAAGCAATATTGAATGGAGTTGATATCATCATAGCTACGCCAGGTCGATTGATTTCACATTTGAATGTTGGACATGTTGATTTTTCCAAACTGCGTTTTTTGATTTTGGACGAAGCTGATCGCATGTTGGATATGGGATTTCAGCCAGATCTTTTTAGAATCATGCGTGCATTGAACGAAAAACGTCAGACGTTGATGTTTTCTGCAACAATGCCATCTGGAATTGCACAACTAGCTAATACTTTTTTGACCGATCCTGTTCGAATTAATATTGCCATTTCTAAGCCCGCAGCTGGTGTCAAACAAGGAGCTTTCATCGTTTTTGAAGAACAAAAGCTCAATCTGATTCTTTCCATCTTAAAGCACGAAGACAGATCTGAGCAAAGCATTATCGTTTTTTGCTCTCGTAAACAGGCCGTAAGTGCTTTGTATCAAAAATTGAAACAGTCCGGTTTGAATGTGGGCAGAATATCAAGTGATCTAGAACAGCAAGAGCGTGAAGAAGTGATGCAACAGTTTCGAAATAAGTCCATCAATGTTCTTGTTGCAACGGATGTGATTAGCCGTGGAATTGATATTGATGGAATTGATATGGTGATGAATTATGATGTGCCGCGGGATGCAGAAGACTATGTGCATCGTATCGGACGAACAGCGCGTGCTCAGCGCAAAGGAGAAGCCATCACACTTATCTCGCCAACTGATCAAGCTAGCTTTAGCAAAATTGAATCATTGATTGGCAGCGAAGTTGAAAAATTAAAAGCGCCCGATGAACTTGGTCCGGTTCCGCTTTATGAACCAACACGACGCAGATCTCCACATGGCGGTGGTCAAGGAGGCAAAAGGCCTTTTCACAATAAACATAAAAGACCGGGCAATCCATCTTCCGGCAGGTAGTTTTTTGCGAATTTTCCACCCAATAGGATGCAACGATTTTTGCGTTGTTCGCATCTATGCTTTATTGATTAAAAGAGGAATTATTATTTGGGGCTATTGCGAAGCATAAATGCTTTGCCTAATTGTTCTTCAAATGCATAATTCGTCTTCACACCAGTTTACATTATGATGAAAAAAATACTATTTTTTGTTCTGTCGACATACACTTTTTCGATGCAAGCGCAGCAGCACAAGAGTGTCTTGTTTCTCGGAAATAGCTACACACAATACAATGAACTCCCTGAACTCACTTCTCAATTGGCGGAGTCAGCAGGCGATACGTTGGATGTGAGTTTCAATTATCCTGGCGGAACTACGTTGCAATACCATTCTTCGAATGCTGTAAGCCAAGCATTGATTGCAGAAGGCGGCTGGGATTTTGTTGTTTTGCAAGAACAAAGTCAATTGCCTTCTTTTCCTCTTCAGGATGTAGAGTCTGATTGTTTTCCATATGCCGCTTTATTGAATGAACAAATTCTTGAGGCAAATCCATGCGCAGAAACGATGTATTACATGACATGGGGTCGAGAAAATGGCGACGCTGGCAATTGTGATTTTTGGCCACCTGTATGCACCTATGAAGGCATGGATGATTTATTAAAGGAGCGCTATTTGGCTATGGCGGAAATGAATGATGGAGTTGTTGCTCCCGTTGGTGCTGTGCGTCGTTTTATTCGCGAGAATTTTCCGGATATTCAGCTCTATGCAGGCGATGGTAGTCATCCTTCGATGGTAGGGTCATATGTCGCTGCAGTTTGTTTTTACACGTGCATCTTTCGCAGGGATCCGCAGTTAATTACGATGGATTACGGCATTGATGATTCTGAAGAGACTATCGTAAAACAAGTTGTTCATGATTTGGTATATAATGCGCAATCCGATTGGTACATCACAGCATACGATCCTATAGCGTCAATGGAGATAGAAAATTCTTCCGGTAGCACTTTCGTTTTCACAAACACGTCCCTCAATGCTGATGAGTTCATTTTTTACAACTCAACAATAGGAACAAGTGAACCGCTGGAATCCCCTAGTATTGAAATCACTTTTCCTGAATTACCAGAATATGATGTTTGTTTGACAGCGATTAAATGCGATCTCGAAAGTACCGTTTGTTATCACTTTGTCAATGGTGTTCTTACTACAAAGGAAATGAATTCTCCATCTTTTGTTATCTATCCCAATCCAACATCTGATGTTTTAAATGTTGACGTCGGAAATTGGGATGACAATTTTCAAATGCGCATCATAGACGGTGCAGGTAAGTCAATTCTGAATGGGACTTTTAAGAACCGCACTAGTTTGGACATCTCCGGCTACGCTCAGGGCTTTTATTTCGTCGAAATAAAATTTGGAAATCAAGTATCTCGAACAAAGTTGGCGAAGAATTAATATACTTTAAAATACTTGGTTAGCTCAATTTCAAAAGTATAATAGTCCCTTAAAAGCTACCTGCGATTGAACGCCAACAGCGTCATCCATGCATCGTTCACCTGATTTTTGGCCAATAGATCTTTTGCATGCTGATGAAGTTTTTGCTCAAGTTTTACCAGGTCATCTTCATATTGAATGAACAACTCAGGAAGTTCAAGTAATTTGTATTCGTTGACCGAAGTTTCATCAGGTAGCGTTTCAGCGCCAGCCAATTTGGCCAAATCACTGCCTGTCAGTGCAGTCGAGTTTTTGATGTCAGCTGGAAGTTGGTCATAGCCAATTCCAATTTGTGAAGTTGGCTGTGGAAGTTGAAAAAGACCTTTTGATGCGCGCGTATACCAATGTCCGCTCATTCTGGCTACGAGATCAATTTTTTCGGGTGAAATTTTTCCATCGGCATCCAAAATGTTCTCATCAATATGCAAACGAATTACTTCACAAATGATGAGGTTTCCAGCACCTCCGCCTTGACCGAGTTCCACAATGTCATTCACCTTGCATTCCATTTGAACCGGTGATTCTTTCACACGAAAAGGTTTAACTAAATCAGAAGGAATAGGAGTGAGGCCACTTTTGGCAAATTCACTCACGCCTTCAGGATATTCCGTACTTGTCAAAGACGCCTGCTCTACAATGTCCCAATTCACAACATTGATCACACATTCTTTGTTCTTCTTGACATTCTCCAGCGTATGTTTAGTCGTGTTATCGCGCCCGCGTCTTGCCGGCGAAAAAATCAGAATGGGTGGATTGGAACTGAAAACATTGAAAAAACTAAAAGGAGCAAGGTTTGGTCTTCCTAGTTCATCGATTGTGCTTGCAAAAGCAATGGGTCTTGGGCCAACGGCTCCAAGTAAATATTGATGCAGTTTCGGTTGGGGTATTTCCTTTGGATCTATCGTTATCATCTTTGACTTTTATAATTTATGTATGAAGCTTTTCAAATTACTCCTAAAAGCAAACTACAACTTCATAGGTAAAGAGCATAAAAAAACTATTCTGCTTGAATAGATTCTATCACCTTTCGTTTAAGATCTTCTTTGAATGCCGCAATACGCTTCAATAGTTCTTCATCCGAGGTTGCTAGTATTTGTGCTGCAAGAATTCCGGCATTTCGTCCGCCGTTCAGCGCTACAGTCGCCACTGGAACTCCGGCTGGCATTTGTAAAATGGACAAAACGCTGTCCCATCCATCAATGGAGTTGGAAGATTTGATTGGAACACCAATAACAGGAAGAGGTGTGAGTGATGCAGTCATTCCTGGTAAGTGAGCAGCTCCACCTGCGCCAGCTATGATTACTTTTAGTCCTCGTGACACTGCGGATTGCGCATATTCAAACATTCTTTCTGGCGTTCTGTGTGCGCTTACCACAGTCATTTCGAATTCGACTTGAAGTGATTTTAGGACTTCAGCTGCTTCGTTCATGATTGGCATGTCACTTTTACTCCCCATGATAATTCCTACCATTTTCATCTTTTTTAGGATGGCAAAAGTACCAAACCAAACAGGTAGCATCAATACGTTTATATTTGACCCAAACCATCATTATGATTCGCTTTCGATTAACCATTCTGGGCTTCCTACAATTTTTTGTATGGGGTGCTTGGCTTATCACCATTGGCACTTATTGTTTTAACGCTAAAGGTTGGACCGGAGAACAATTTGGAGCTATCTTTTCTACACTCGCGTTGTCGTCGCTTTTTATGCCGGCATTAACGGGAATCATTGCGGATAAATGGATCAACGCGGAACGGTTGTATGGAATTCTTCACATATTGTATGGTTGTGTGTTGTTTTATGTTCCTCAGGTGAATGATCCAGATACGCTTTATTATGTCATTTTCGCTGCGATGGTCTTTTACATGCCAACCATCTCGTTGTCGAACTCGATCTCGTACACAATTCTAAAAAATAACAACTACGATGTTGTCAAGGTTTTTCCGCCTATTCGAGTGTGGGGAACAATTGGTTTCATCGTAGCAATGTGGATTACAAATTTGACGGGAAGTAAGGCAAATGCAAACCAATTTATCATCGCTGCTGTCGCGGCTATTGCTTTGGGTATTTATTCATTCTCCTTGCCCAAATGCCCGCCTCAAAGGGCTATTTCAAAGGGCGCTTCTTTTGCTGAACAATTAGGGTTGAATGCATTCCGACTTTTTGGAACGTATCGCATGGCATTGTTTTTTATTTTCTCAATGTTTTTGGGGGCCGCGCTTCAACTGACAAATATGTATGGTGATTCTTTTATTAATGATTTCGAAAAAGTTCCTGAATACGCAAATTCATTGGTGGTGAAGTATTCCACTATGATTATGTCAATCTCGCAAATTTCGGAGACACTTTTTATTTTGACAATTCCATTTTTTCTAAAACGTTTTGGAATAAAACAAGTGATGCTATTCTCCATGATTGCGTGGGTGTTGCGATTCGGTTTGCTGGCATATGGAAATCCTGTAGAAGGTTTGTGGATGATCATTCTTTCATGCATCGTCTATGGAATGGCTTTCGATTTTTTCAACATATCAGGGTCATTGTTTGTCGAAACTACTACAGACTCATCAATTCGCTCTAGTGCGCAGGGAATGTTTATGATGATGACAAATGGGGTGGGAGCGTATCTTGGGAGCATGGTGAGTGGTATTGTTATCGATCGTTTTTACACGAATGATATTGGTAACAAAAACTGGCATGGCATCTGGCTCAGTTTCGCTACATATTCGCTCATTGTGGCAGTTCTTTTTTTGATCTTTTTTAAAAACGATAAAAAGAAGGTAGAGTTTAGCGGTGTTCATTAGTCTGGTTTCATATCCAAACTGCGTTAGCTTTCAATTTTGCTATTTTTATTCTTTTGTCAATTCGCTTGTTTGAATAATACCAATTTTTGAATCAAGCATTTCGCCAATTTTCGTTTGCTGAGAAATGTAAAAATGGTCCAAATATTAGTCATGAAATGGATTAAACCTATATATCTGCTTTGTGTTTGCGGTGCTTTGGCTTCTTGCAAAAAAGAGTCGAGTCCGAAGCAATACAATTCGAATTATATTATTGATAACAATAGCAATGCATCCATTGAAGTTCATGTTTCACTTCACAATTCAGATGGTAGCGGAACGATAAGTGAAATTGATTTTGTTTCTGTCGGGAATAAACTAACTATTCTCAACAGCAATGAACTGAAGAACGCTTCAATGGGTCTTGTTTTTCACGACATACGCATTTTTCAAAGCGGTCAGCAATGCGTCGTTGATGAATTGAACAATTCAAACTGGAGTGTAGAAAGTATTGGAGACGGTGGTCTAGACTATACGTTCAAGGTCGATTCTACTTTTTTTCAATGAAATGAACTTCATTTAATCATTCATTTTCATCATCTAAATCGAGTTCTGTATAATCATCGAGATCTCTTCTTTCTTTTTTTGTAGGTCTGCCTAAGCCGCGCTGCCGGTCATTTTTATACTGCAACCGAATGATTTCTAGCTTTTTTAATTCATCTTCCGATGTTACATCAGCAGCATAGGTGCTAACAAGCTTTGCTCCAACGCGTGTATGTGGAAGCGAAACTGTGCGATACGTGAAGTGAATTGGCCCTTTTCTTACGCGAATAACATCCTGTAATTTCACCTCCCTGCTTGCCTTCACTAGTTCGTCATTCAGCCAGACTTTGTCCAGCTTGCATTGACTTGCAGCTAATGTTCTGGTTTTAAAAACACGGATACACCAAAGGAATTTGTCTATTCTCATTTGCTGAAAGAAATCAAAAATCGATCTGAAGATTGAATTTTTTTCGCAAAGTTTCGAGCGAAGGATGTTTCTGAATCAAATTATCAAATCGTTGTTTAGCGGTTTGATAGGTTGCTTTTATGTCTTCTTGTTTCAGGATTTCTACAACGAAATCAAGTCCTCGAATATCGAAATTGTTCCGCATAAATTCTGCAAGCTGTGACCTGTAATCATTGAAGTACATCTGTTGTGTTTCACTTGGAAATGCAATGCGCAAAGTGTTTCCTAGCTTCAAATCTATTTGAGCTACTTTGAATGCGGACTGAACTTGCATGTTGTGTTTCAGCTTGTCATCGGCAAATGCGTTCCAGGCATTTTGAACTTCAAATGAAGTATATTCTCTTGTAGGCGCTTCCCGAACTGCTGCCTCTTCTACTTGGGCTATGGCTGATTCTGTTACGGAACGCTGCATTGATCGTTTGATACTTACATTTTCCGACGATTGAAGAATAAGATTCTTTTTCCCAAAAGCTGGCTTCACCGTTTCTGACACTACAGATGGCGAGCTCAGAGTGGCAGAAGAAGTATCCGATGGCGGCTTCTGCGTTGGTGCGGAACTCCGCACCTCTCGCTGACTTACAACAGGTTGTGTTCCATTTCCGCTACGAAATGGTTTCAGTTTGAAGTTTTTTTTTTCGCCTTCTCTTTGGTTGTAGAGAATGCTTGAGAGTTTCATAAGTGCAAGTTCAACGAGCAGTCGTTGATGTTTGCTGGCCCTATATTGGGTATCACACTCATTGATCAAACTCAACCCTTGAATGAGAAGTCGGATATCTGTCGCTTCTGACTGTTGTTTGTATTTCAACGCGATGTTTTCGCTCACTTCCATAAGCGCAATGGTTTGCGCGTCTTTGCTCACCATCAGATTGCGGAAATGACTTCCAAGCCCTGTTATGAAATGATGGCCGTCAAATCCTTTGTTGAGCACTTCATCGAAAAGCACCAAACAACCTGCAACATCTTCTTTTAATATGAGATCCGTAAGCCTGAAATAATAATCGTAATCGAGCACATTCAGATTTTGAATGATGGCTTGATAGGTGAGATTTTTCCCACAAAAAGCAACAACCTGATCAAAAATGGAAAGTGCATCGCGCATAGCTCCATCCGCTTTCTGCGCGATGACATGCAATGCCTCAGGTTCTGCTGTTATGCCCTCTTTACCAGCGATGTACTCCAAGTGATCAGACATGTCCTTGACCTTGATTCTGTTGAAATCAAAGATTTGACATCGGCTAAGAATGGTTGGAATAATTTTGTGTTTCTCTGTAGTTGCAAGAATAAAAATGGCATGTGCTGGAGGCTCTTCTAACGTTTTCAAGAACGCGTTAAAAGCAGCAGAGGAAAGCATGTGCACCTCGTCGATGATATACACTTTGTATTTACCAATCTGCGGTGGGATGCGCACGCTGTCCACAATTGAACGGATATCATCTACAGAGTTGTTTGAAGCCGCATCCAATTCAAATATGTTGAATTGAAGGTCTTCCATTTCCTGCTGGAGATGTCCATTCACTGCCTTTGCAAAAATCCGTGCACATGTTGTTTTGCCGACTCCCCGGGGACCAGTGAACAAATAGGCCTGTGCAATCTGATTGTTGGCGATGGCAGATTGAAGGGTGGTTGTAATATGCTTCTGACCAACAACGGTTTCCCATGTGTCAGGGCGATATTTTCGGGCCGATACGATAAAATTTTCTGCCATAGCGCTGCAAATATGGGCGTTGTACATGGATGGTTTTCCACAAACTTTCAACAAGTTTTAAGGCAAGATAGAATGCCATTTTCTTGACGTTTCGTTTATGTTTACTGATGTTCTTGGATAAAGTACTCGGTGGTTTGCACCCGAAAACTCATGTAGAATCAAACTTCGCGTTCAATAAAGCGCTTTTGAATCTTACATTTTGAATAGAGGTTTCCCCTGAAGTGCTTGAATGAGTGTGAAAATGGCAAGAATGAAATAGAGTAGGCCTAGGATGATCGTTGCTTTGATGTTTTTCAAGAGATAAAAGGAAATAATCGGCAGAACTTGCAAGGCGTGCATTCCAATAAAATGTGCAATTCTCGGGTCACCGTATTTCGAACTCCAATTCAGAACTGGTATTCCCGGTCCGCCATCTTGTCCACCAATCGTATGTGTCATGCGTGAACCCATTAGAAAACCCTGAAATGAAAAAATGACGAAGATGAAAATGCCTAATCGAATCGACCATAGATAATAGTCCGGAATTTCTGTGATTTTTTCTGAAAAGAACAGGTACCCAATGTAAGCGGTCCAAATAGTGACAATGGAAGCAGCAGCAGCCATGCATGAATAGAGCGTTGCATACATTGGCGTGCTAAGATTAAAATGAGATAACTGACCGCGTGCAGCTTGAATAGCAATGTAGATAATTTCAAAACCAAGCATGGATATGATAATCCAGTTGGTAAGTTTCAAATTAAGTGATGGCAAATAAGCGCAATACCATGCAATTGCCCAGGCGTAAAGGAATGTTGAAAAGGCGAATTTGAAAGGTTTATACCAAGCATTCACGCCCATCACAGTGATGTTTGTGAATTGAGTCATCATCAAAAAGAGAATCGAAATGGCGAGACAAATGAGACCAAAAAGGTACAAATGCTCGTTGCGGAACTTCAATTCTTGAATGAACGCCATGGAGTTTTTGATTGAGTAATCTTATCAAACAGAAATCACATTCAATTGTTCACTTAAGAAACGCTTCGAATGTTTCCCAATAGATGATCCATTATTGAGCTGGCAGCTCACGTGCACCCACAATTACGTATTTGCTATCTCCACGCCAGGGAAGGGTTCGGCGGTATTCTTCATATTGAACTTCAATACATGCTGTTGGTTTGAGTTGAAGTGCTTCAAGCGTTTTTTCTACCGTTTCATCACTAATGGAAAAGGTAAAAATCGGCAAATTGCCTATGACATCTCTACATCCTTCAGTGAAGTAGCCTTCATTCGTTTTGAAAATATTACCTTTTGTACTGATCTTTAAATCTTTCCCAATACGACTGCCTTTGCTGTATGGGTTGTAGCAGAGCCAGTAAATGCTGAATGACAATACCGCTATAACTATGAGCGAAATTCGAATCAACCATTTACGAAATGGATTTCTTTTTTCCGTTGTTTGATTATTTGAAGATATTGCCATGTTCATGGATTTGCTGGGTTCAAAGTTAGTCTTTATGACTCTGTTTAACGATGATTTCATGAAACACATCTCCCATGTCGATTATTCCTTTC
>Ga0209480_10001275_pt1 | contig 18487 bp, 13 predicted proteins | sample JI61114C2DNA_FD_187501 | JGI IMG/M metagenome (GOLD analysis project Ga0209480, IMG submission 187501) | Wastewater effluent complex algal communities from Wisconsin, to seasonally profile nutrient transformation and Carbon sequestration -... | ecosystem: Engineered > WWTP > Effluent > Algae... | reverse complement strand
GAATTGCAGGGCAACACATTCGTAGTATTCAACATAGTGATTATATCATCAGAAAAAATGCAGAAGAAGTAATTGCCGGAGGTGATATTCAACTTTTGATAGACCAAGTCAATAAATTGGCAATGTTGCCAGGTGAAGAAATTATACACGTTTTACCTCAAGAATACAAAATTGACGGACAATCCGATATAAAAGAACCTATTGGAATGTATGGCGGAAGATTAGAATCCAGTTTTCACGTTGTAGTGGGACAAGCTTCTTCTATTCGAAACGTAGCAAGATGTATCCAAAGTGCCGACATTGAACTTTCTGGTCTAACTTTAGAACCTTTAGCCTCGGCAAATGCGGTTTTAAGCCAAGAAGAAAAAGAAGCAGGTGTTGCATTAATAGATATTGGAGGAGGAACAACAGATTTGGCTATTTTCAAAGACGGAATTATTCGCCATACCGCAGTAATCCCTTTTGGTGGAAATGTAATCACAGATGACATTAAAGAAGGCTGTTCTATTATCGAAAAACAAGCTGAATTATTGAAAGTAAAATTTGGATCAGCTTGGCCAGGAGAAAATAAAGACAACGAAATAGTTTCTATTCCGGGTTTAAGAGGTAGAGAGCCAAAAGAAATTTCATTAAAGAATTTATCTAAAATAATTCACGCTCGTGTAGTGGAAATTATTGAACAAGTTTTTACAGAAATTAAAGAATATGGACACGATGACCCTCGCAAAAAACTGATAGCTGGAATCGTTTTAACGGGGGGTGGCGCTCAATTGAAACACATCAAACAATTAGTGGAATACATTACAGGAATGGACACCAGAATTGGGTATCCAAACGAACATTTGGCGGGTAATTCTGATGAAGAAATCTCTTGTCCACTTTACGCAACCGTAGTAGGACTAGTAATGAATAGCATTGAAAACAAAACACAAAGTGCTGTTAGATTAGAGAAAATCAACGAGGCTAAAATCGTTAGACCACCAAAATTAGAAATAATAGAAGAGGAAATTATAAAAGATGACGTTCAAGATACCCTAACTCCAGCCGTATCAACTTCAAACAAAAAGAACTTTTTTGATTTAAGTGGCTATTTGGGGAAAATTAAAGAATTCTTGGACAACGCAGAATAAAGAAAATTTATATTAATAAAATAATAAAACCATAAGATGATGAGCAACTCAGAATTTGGCAGTATTTCGTTTGATTTACCAAAAAACCAATCAAATGTCATAAAAGTAATAGGTGTAGGCGGAGGCGGAAGTAACGCTATAAACCACATGTTCAAACAAGGTATAAGAGGCGTCGATTTTATCGTTTGTAATACCGATTCTCAAGCTTTGGATAACAGTTCAGTGCCAAACAAAATCCAGTTAGGTGTTAACTTAACCGAAGGACTTGGTGCAGGAGCAAATCCTGATGTAGGACAACAATCAGCAATTGAAAGTATTGCTGAAATTGAAAAAATGCTTGATAGCAATACCAAAATGGTTTTTATCACCGCCGGAATGGGTGGAGGAACCGGTACAGGTGCAGCGCCAGTAATTGCTCAATTGGCGAAAGAAAGAGATATTTTAACTGTTGGAATCGTAACATTACCTTTCTCATTCGAAGGAAAAGTTCGTCTCGAACAAGCTCAAATAGGCATCAATAAATTGCGCAAACAAGTTGATTCCTTAATTGTAATCAACAACAATAAACTTAGAGAAGTATATGGAAATTTAGGTTTTAAAGCCGGATTTTCAAAAGCGGATGAAGTTTTGGCAACAGCCTCAAGAGGAATTGCCGAAGTAATCACACATCACTACACTCAAAATATAGATTTGAAAGATGCCAAAACAGTTTTGGCCAATAGTGGAACCGCTATAATGGGATCGGCAGTTTCGAATGGTGTAAATAGAGCGAAAGAAGGTATTATTTCTGCTTTAGACTCTCCCCTATTAAATGACAATAAAATCACAGGAGCCAAAAACGTATTGTTGCTCATCGTTTCTGGTTCTGACGAAATCACTATTGATGAAATAGGTGAAATCAACGATTATATCCAGCAAGAAGCCGGACACAACGCGAATATTATTATGGGTGTTGGCGAAGATGAAACTCTTGGAGACTCGATTTCTGTTACAATTATTGCAACTGGATTTGATATCGAACAACAGCGCGAAATTGTAAATGTTGAACCACCAAGAATTATTCACACCCTTGGGGACGAACAAAAAAATGAGTATGATTTAACAAAAAAATCAGTTACCGCATTTAACCACGAAATAGAAACACCTCTTGCAGTCAACGAAGACAGAATTGTTTTTGAACTATTAGAAGAAGAACAAGAAGTTGTAGAAGAACCTGCTCCAGTTTTTCTTAAAAGCGATGAGCTTATGGGAATGAATGAGTTCATCAGAAATTTAGATGTGACTTTTGAAATTGTTTCGCCTATAAAAGATTTGGATTTTGTTGTGACATCATCAGAAGTGAAACAGATAGAAGTAGTGGAACCAAAAACATATTATAAAGAAGAACAAGCTACTTTATCATTCGACTTGCCACTTTTTAAGTCTGAACCAATAAAAAAAGAGGAAACCAGAACATTATTTGAACTCAGTAATGAGACAAGAGATATTCAAGTAAATGAGCCTGTTCAATTTGTTCCTGTAACCGAATTGACCGATAATGGAATCATACGATATTCTCTTGAGGAATATACCGAAGTTGAGAATGCATTGTTAGACTCAAAACCTACTGCAGCTGTTGTTGAAGAAGTAATTCCAGAAGAGTTGAACATCACCATGAAAAAGATTGATGTCGTTGAAAACACAACTGTTACTTTCGAAAATATTTCTCCAATGGATATGACAATTCAGGAATCAATGAAATTAAGAGCTGATGAAAGAAGAAAAAAATTAAAAGAATTCAATTATAAATTTCACAATACTATTTCAAAAGTGGACGAACTTGAAAGAGTACCTGCTTATAAAAGACAAAATATAGAACTTACTAAAGGTCAAATGACTGGAACTAATTCTAGAATTTCAGTGGGAATAGACAGTAATGACGACCTTCAATTAAGATCAAACAATTCTTTTTTACATGATAATGTTGACTAACTAACTCTAACCAAAGTTGCCTAACCCGAAAATTCATTTAATTTTCGGGTTATTTTTTGCAAATTCATCAATGAACACCATTAGAATCAGTTGTTAATTCCATTAAAATACTATAAATTTGTGCTCCTGATTGTAACCAAGGAAATTTTGAGTTTAAAGGTTCTCAAATCTGCAATCATAAATCTAAAATCATAAATCAATATGAGCTTATCAACACAAATCATGGAGGAAATAAAAATCGCCATGAGAGCCAAAGATACCATTGCATTAGAAGCATTAAGAGCTATTAAATCGGAAATACTTTTAGCTCAAACAGCCACAGGATCCAAAGAAGAAATCTCTGAAGCAGACGAAATTAAATTACTTCAAAAACTAGTAAAGACCCGTAAAGACAGCGCCAAAATTTTTGCAGAACAAAACAGATTAGATTTAGCTGAGCCAGAATTGGCGCAAATAGCTGTTATCGAAAAATTTCTACCAGCCCAATTAAGCGAAGCCGAAGTTGAAGCTGTAATTGCAAAAATCATTGCAGAAACTGGCGCAACAGGAATTGCCTCAATGGGAAAAGTAATGGGAATTGCCTCTGCACAATTAGGAGGAACCGCGGAAGGAAAAACTATTTCTACCATCGTAAAAAAATTATTGGTTTAAATAATTTTAGATTTTAGATTAAATCTGAAATCTAAAATCAACTGGCTCCGTAGTTCAACTGGATAGAATTTCAGATTTCGGCTCTGAAGGTTGCAGGTTCGAACCCTGCCGGGGTCACAAAATTAAAGGCTGTCTCAAATTTCTTGAGACAGCCTTTTTAATTAAATTGGTATTATTTTTTAATCACACGTACGGTTTTAGAATTCTTAGCTTGTGTTATAATCACATTGTAAATCCCAGTTGGATAGTCATTTCCTATTTTATGATTTTGAATTTCTGAAACGTCAAACTGACGAATCTCTAAAAGTTTGCCATTCATATCATATATTTTAACTTCAACTTTATCATTACTTTCTGTTGTTAAATCCATTTGAAATGAAGCGTGAAATGGATTTGGAAAAGCAATAGCATCAAATTTAGTTTTTGCTAGTGATAAGGAATTTGTTGACAAATTGCTGCTTTGCAAAATAAATGTGCCAGGCGAACCAATCTCTTGAGCACTGTTTACAGCAACAAATGCTCCGTTTACACCAACGGCACTCAATTGTGCAACTGCAGTTGTAATAGTATTCAAGCCTGCTGTATTATCAAAAGTGGCATATGTACCTGTTGGAGAAGTACCAAACAACACAGACGCTACGGGAGTACTACTGATTCCGTTATATAAATTAACTTGATCGCCACTAGTTCCTAAACCAACACCACTTCCGGTATAATTTCCAATTCTTAGACCCACAGGAGGATTAACACCAAACCAATTGCTTAAAAATGCAGTCATTTTTCCAGCCAAATCATTGGTTTCAATAAAAATCACAGATTCTCCAGGGTTTATAATTGTGATTCCGCTCAATGCCACAGCTGCAGCAGGCGATTGTGAACTGTCATCGAACTTCCATCCTGTAATATCAACGGCTATAGCTTTCGTATTAGTTACTTCAAACCAATCCGATCCTACAGGGCTACTACCACTAGACCAAGGGGCTATTTCTGAAATGAATAGTTTTCCAATTGTTCCAGGAGAACCTATTTGATTGGCGTCGTTAATGGCTGCAAAAGCATCATTAACACCAATTTGACTCAATGTTGATATCGTAGCATTGTCAATTCCAGCTGCGTTGTTAAATGTTTTATTGGTTGTCGCTACGCCAAAAGTAACATTTGCTTTAAGATTTCCGCTAGCATCATATAAGTTTACTTCGTCACCAGATGTACTCAAACCTATTCCGCTACCTGTATAACTTCCTATTTGTAACCCAGCAGGAACATTGGCACCAAACCAAGCCAATTTGAAATTAGCAATAATTGTTCCTGCATTTGAAGAGCTTGTTTCCAAGAAAATTACAGATTCACCCGGAGCAATAGTTGTAATTCCGTTTAAGGCCAAAGCTGCCGCAAAAGATTTTGAACTATCATCAACTTTCCAACCTGTGATGTCAAGAGTGGCATTTCCGTTATTGGTTACTTCAAACCAATCGGCTCCAACAAGTGCGTTTCCACTGGACCAAGTGGCTACTTCCGAAATGCTTATGGTAGCAGCTTGAGCAGTTTCAACAGCTACATCTGTAACAGATAAAGTAAAATTAACTGAAACATCAGGTGTTAAACCTACAGTAGTGTCGTCAACATTAATGGTAACATCATAACTTGTTTTGGTTTCATAATCCAATACCGTTCCCGCTTTGATGTATAAAGATGACCCTGTGATTTGAAAAAAACTGGCATCTGCACCAGATAAAGATAATGTGTTTGTTCCTAATCCATCATCTGTAACCAAAATATCTGAAATTTTAACAGCAGAAGTAGTATTCGAGTTTTCTAAAACAGAATTTGTTGTGTTGGTCAAAGCTACAGCTGTTGGAGCTTGATTTGTAAGAGCAGAAGGAGCATAAACCCAAAGTTGCGGATGATCAATATCGCCACCACCATTTTCGTTTACAATATATAAATTACCATCGCGATCCATTGTCATTCCTTCGTGTTGTTGATTAGGTGCGTCCAAGGGATTTCCTGGGTCTGATACAATGGTTAAAGTACTTGAAATGATTCCACTTCTGTTAACATTGACCACTTTGGCGTTTTCTTGACTCAAAACCAATAAATTATTGTAAAGAGGTTGTCCGTTCAATGCTGGTAAATTAGATAGAGCAAACACGTCAGCAACATCTGTAAAGCCTAATAAAGCTGGGTCGAAAAGATTAACAGAGTTATCCGTTGTTGCAGAACCATTAGTGGCAGTTCCTGCATTAAAGTCAATTCCTGTTTGGAAAATTCCCATAGGAGAGATTTCTTTTAAAACTATATAACCACCCGTTAATGGGTCAAAAGAAAGCCCTTCTGTCCCAACATTGTTAACGAATGTTCCTAATTTTACGGTTTTTGTATTTGCTCTAGTGAGAGTAGTTCCAGCTGAATAAGTAAACAAAACAACTTGTCTGTCTCGCTCTTCCGTCATTACAAATTGACCTCCACCAATATAAGTGATTCCCTCGGTGTCATAAAAATCTGTTCCTTGTGGGCTACTTCCTTGCGCCAATGTCATCGTATCAATAAATTGTCCTGTTTTTGATACTTGAGTAACAGCAGTACTTCCGTCTCCAACAATAAATAGCGTGTCGGTATCCCAATTATAGGTCACTCCCGAGGCTTCTTGAGTTAGTAAATTATTAGTTGGATGCACTGTTCTTGTGGGTTCTGGCAAATCGTATCGACCGACTCTAACGTAAGTAGATAGATCCACCGTTTGTGCATTGCTATTATGATTGAAACTGATTAAAGCAGTCATTGTAAACAATCCCATTGACACATTAGAGGTAAAGGATTTTTTCAATTTTGATGGTAAATATTTGTTCATAAACTAATTATTTAGATTAGCTACAAATGTATTTATCAGTTAGAATCTAAATTTGACGGAATGGTTACTTTATGATTAACATTTAGTATGTTTTAGTTTAAGGAAATGTTTTGAAATGGTAACGAAAAATGTTTTAAACAAAAAAATCCGAAGCGATGAACTTCGGATTTTTGAATTTCCTATTTTGCTTGTTTTAAAAAGTAGTCAATTTCTTCAAATTAGCAACAGTTGAAATTGGGTCTTCTGCTTTAAAAACAAAACTTCCAGCGACCAAAACATCCGCACCAGCATTTACTAATTGTACCGCATTTTTATTGGTTACACCACCGTCAATTTCTATGAGTGTTGAGGCTTCTTTTCGAGTAATTAATGCTTTTAGCTTTTCAACTTTAGCATACGTATTTTCAATGAATGATTGTCCGCCAAAACCTGGATTCACACTCATAATACAAACCATATCAATATCGTTAATAACATCTTCCAATAAATCTATGTTTGTATGTGGATTCAATGCTACTCCAGCTTTCATTCCTTCGGCTTTGATGGCTTGTAAAGTTCTATGAAGATGCGGACAAGCTTCATAATGTACTGATAACACATTAGCACCTAAATCTGCAAAAGTTTTAATATATCGATCTGGATCAACAATCATCAAGTGAACATCGATTGTTTTCTTGGCGTGTTTAGCAATGGCGGCTAAAACTGGCATTCCAAAAGAAATATTAGGAACAAAAACACCGTCCATAATATCAATATGAAACCAATCGGCTTCACTGTTGTTAATCATTTCGATGTCGCGTTGCAAATTAGCAAAATCAGCAGCAAGTACAGACGGGGCAATAATAGTGTTCTTCATTAGATAGTCGTGTTGTTTTTTTTTTGCAAAGGTAATATAAAAAATAAAACTCCGGTAATCAGCCGGAGTTTCAATCATCAATCAAAAAACGAACAGTTAATCAGACCGTCGTTAACTATGAAATTCCAATGTTAAAAATTCCAAATCCCAAAAATGTGGGAGTTTGGAATTTTATTTTTGAAATTTATCCTAAATAGGTTTTTAATATTTTACTTCTTGAAGTATGTTTCAATCTACGAATCGCTTTTTCTTTAATCTGGCGTACTCGTTCGCGAGTTAAATCGAAAGTTTCTCCTATTTCTTCCAATGTCATTGGATGTTGGTCACCCAAACCAAAATACAAACGAACCACATCGGCTTCTCTTGGAGTCAATGTTTCTAATGAACGCTCAATTTCAGTACGCAATGATTCTTGAATTAAATTTCTGTCTGGATTTGGCGATTCACCCGAACGCAATACATCGTAAAGGTTTGAATCTTCACCTTCAACAAGTGGCGCATCCATAGAAAGGTGACGACCCGAGTTTTTCATAGATTCTCTAACGTCGTTCACGGTCATATCCAATTCTTTGGCAATTTCCTCAGCTGTTGGTGGTCTTTCGTTAGATTGCTCTAACAACGCATACATTTTATTGATTTTATTGATAGAACCAATTTTGTTCAATGGCAAACGAACGATACGAGATTGCTCGGCTAAGGCTTGCAAAATAGATTGACGAATCCACCAAACGGCATACGAAATGAATTTGAAACCACGAGTTTCATCAAAACGTTGAGCCGCTTTTATTAAACCTAAGTTTCCTTCGTTAATCAAATCGGGAAGTGTTAATCCTTGATTTTGATATTGTTTAGCTACCGAAACCACGAAACGCAAATTGGCTTTGGTCAATTTCTCTAAAGCTCTTTGATCGCCAGCTTTAATCTTTTGCGCCAACTCTACTTCTTCATCGGCAGTGATAAGATCCACTTTTCCAATTTCCTGTAAATACTTGTCTAATGATGCAGTTTCACGATTGGTTACCTGCTTGGTGATTTTAAGTTGTCTCATGTTTTTGTCTCCTCAATTTTTAAGTGTACGAGTAGTTATACGTGTGGTGTTTCAAAAAAGTTACAAAAAGATGAAAATAAATTAAAAAACCCGTTTCATATTAACGAAACGGGTTCTACTAAAAAAATATTAAAAAAAAACGCAAATTTCCAGTTCAGTTTTCGATTAATTCTTATTATTTGAATCTATCATTACCACTATTCAATATTTCGTCGAAAATTTTATTCAATGACTTTAAATATAAAGGAATTCCAATTGCTAGAAAAACATACTCTTTCCTTACTACTGTTATATCTCCTAAAATTATGTATAAACTTGGGAGAATAAGCAGCAATGACGCACAAACTCCAACGTATGGATTTGATATTATTTTTTGGCAAACTGTGATTAATTTCAACATGGGGTGGTGATTATTTGATAGTGTCATGATGATGTATTTACTATTATTTTGTTCATCAAATGTACTTTACTATCCCCTTTTTACGATTTAAATTGTCATAAAGCCCGTTTTTATTGTCATGAAATTTCAATTTTGGTTTTAAACAAAAAAATCCTCTCGGGAAGGAGAAGATTTAATGCGTTTTTGGTTTAAAAAATAAATTTCGTTAAGACAAAATATTCATTTTTTTTATAAAGTCTTTATAAGTGTCGCTTAGGTTTATTTTGTGATTCCCTTTTAGAATAATCAGATTGTCAGCAAGGATAATTTCTTCTATTTTATCCGAGTTGACTATAGTATTGCGATGCGTCCTTATGAATTTACTTTTGTCAAGTAAATCACTGATTTTGGTTAATGAAATTAGGATAACAAACTTTTCTTTTTCGGTTATGATATTACAATAGCGTTCTTCGACTTCTATATAAAGAATGTCATTCAAAGCTACTTTTTTCAGGGCATTTTTCTTTTTAATAAACATATAATCATTACTGATTACGGTATCTTGATCTTCGCTAAGAAAGACATTATTTTGCTCATAGAATTTTTCAACAGCCATTTCTAGGGCATAAAGGATTTCCAATTCGTTGAACGGTTTCATCAAAAAACTGAAAGGTTTGGTCAATTTTGCTCTTTCAAAAATTTGTCGATCTTGCGAACTAGTCAAAAACACAAATGGTTTGGATGCATTTGGAATAATGTTGATGGTTTCTGCAAAGGTGATTCCATCAGGTTTTCCGTCGAGAAAAACATCAATAACAATGATATCAATAGGTTGTTCGTAAAAAAGTTTTAGTGCCTCGGTATAACTTCTGGCAACACCTACAACATTGTATTTGTTGGCCAATAACACTTTACTAAGCGCATCGCTTTGCTCGGGTGTGTCTTCGATTATAAGGACGTTAATATTATCCATTTAGTTCTTTTTTTGGAAACGAAAGTATCATTTTAGTTCCTTTGTTTACTTCACTTTCTATCGCTAGTGTTCCGCTATTTTTCTTGATCATTTGTTTACACAATTGCATTCCTAAACCAGTTCCAATGACTTCAGACTTTCCTTTTTTGGCTAATAATTCGTCGTCTTTTAGAATCTCTTTGATGGTTTCTTCGTCCATTCCCAAGCCAGTGTCTTCTATGACTAGTTGGCAAGTTTCGGGATTATTTTCTGACGAATAAAAACTGATTTTACCATTTTCGTTAGAAAATTTTATGGCATTGTCTAATAAATTACGTAGCACAATTTTAAGCGAATCAAGATCCACGAAGATAAAAATATTTTTGGAAACCAAATTCTCAAAAGTAATAGATTTATCTATTAATAAAGGTTTGTAGTTGTACTCTATTTGTTGCACAATTGAATATAAATGCACCGATTCTTTATGAAAATACAATTGCTTGGTTTGCAACAAAGCCCAATGCAATAAGTTATCCAACAAACTGTAGGCTCCATTGGCAATACCGTTGTTTTGAATAATGAGTTGGTTTAATTCGTCATAATTCTTGGTTTCGAGCGTTGCAGATAATTTGGCATTACTAGTTTTTAAAGCATTTACCGAGGAACGCAAATCGTGACTTACGATAGAAAAAAGCTGATCTTTAGTCGCATTCAATTCATCGAGTTTGTTTTTTTGAAGCAGAATGATTTTGGCGTTTTTTACTTTTTGGGCATAAAAATAGACACCTGCAGTTAATAGTAAAAACATACTGATTACAAAGAAAAACAACCAGTTTCGCTGATTATTTTTTAATTGGTTTTCAACTTCAAGTACTTTGATTTGTTTTTGTTTTTGGGCTACAGCAAATTTTTTCTCATAATCTGCAACTGCCCATATTTTATTTTGATTATTGAGAGAATCTTTCCATTGACCAAGTTCTTTTCTGTAAACTAATGCTTGTTTGAAGTTGCCTTTGTTTTCTTCTACAACCGACATGTTTTGGGATGCGTTTAGTTTTTTCTTAAATGATTTTGATTTTTTAGCCAATTGATAGGCCTTTTCAAAATAAGGAATAGCCTGATTGTCTTTGTATTGCAGGTAATACAGATTGGCAATATTCGTATATAAATCCAATAATGAATCTGTATCATTCTCTTTTTCTTGTAAATATTTGTTTTTAAGAAGATATATTTCCGCTTTTTCAAATTGATTAAGATGTAAATAACAAACACCTAGATTTTCATAAATATTAATTATACTAATGCCTTTTTTGTCTAAATTTGGGGTTTTTTCAACTTCTTTATAATAACCAATAGCTTTTTCAAATTGTCTTAATTCTAATGAAATTGTTCCTAATTCTTTGTTTATTAAAGGATAAAAAATAAAATTTTTACTAACTAAGTTTAATTCTGATTGGGCATTTTTGAATAATCTTTTTTTTCTAAAACTTATTCCTCTAAAAAAATAACAATAATTGGCTAATTCATTGTTGTTGCTTGAATTCAACTGTTTCATTGAATAAATCAAAGTGGAATCATTATTCTGCTTTAAAAAAAAATCTTGAGCCTTAATGAAGTTAGTTTCTGTTTTAAATTCAATGGCTTTTTTCTGGAGCAATTTTTTCAAAACGGCATTTGTTGCTGGCTCTTGAGAAAATAAAATGGAAGGGATGATTAAATATAATGAAATTAGAAATAGTTTTAATTTGGTCATTTCAAAGGATTCTATATTTTTAACGAATATAATGTAAAAAAAAAACATCTCTCAATTATTTTCCAGCTAATTAAGTGATGTAATTTAATGTTCTTTTTTTTAACTAATTTAATTATGGTTTTACATTAGTTTCAGTCCCTCTAGAGGTTTCCGGATCAATGTCTTTTAGGTAAGAAGTAACACTTGTTATTTGTTCGCCAGCCGAAAGAATATAATCCAACTCCATATACCAAACGTTAAGGCTTACCGCTTTTTTTTCTTGATAATTGTAATCAAAGTACAATTGTAAAGAATTCTCAATTACTTTTGGATTTGGCTCAACCCACGGTAATTGCTTATCAGCGGAATCAATATAGAGTGTGGCTCTGATTTTTAAAGTTGCTACGCCACCATTTGGAGTGAATAAATTTGTCAAACCAAAGGCGATAAAGGGTAAGTCACCTCATCTGAGTTTGAAATAACAAAAGGAACTTGGTTGATTTGTGAGACTTGAATAACGTTTAAAGACATACTAGAATTTATTTTAAGATTAATACGGTTAAAGATATTTTTTTTCTTTGAATTAAGTATAAAATTAATGTTGTTTTTACAATTATTTTCAAATCATAACTTTTCAAATAACAAAAAACCCGTTTCAAACGAATGAAACGGGTTTTCCTATAAATGAACCTTTAGTAAACTAAGATTTGATTACTCTTATTTATGACTCACGAGGAGGTCTTGGCAAAAGTGCTTTTCTTGACACTTTTTCTTTTCTAGTTTTAGGATCAAGACCAAGGTATTTCACTTGAAAAACATCACCCATTTTCACTACATCCGAAACGTTTTCTGTACGTTCCCAAGCCAATTCTGATACGTGAAGCAATACTTCATTTCCTGGAGCTGCCAAATATTCGACAACCGCACCAAAATCAAGCATTTTGATTACTTTCACTTCATAAGCTTCGCCCATTTGTGGTTTGAAAGTAATGGATTGGATTTTTGCTAAAACTGCTTCAATTCCAGCTGGATCGGTTCCAAGAATTTCGATAACTCCTTGCTCATCTACTTCGTTGATAACGATGGTAGTTCCAGTAGCTTTTTGCAATTCTTGAATTACTTTTCCGCCAGGTCCAATCAAAGCACCAATAAAGTTACCTGCAATTGTTCTTGTAATAATTTTTGGGGCATACGCTTTTACATCTGCTTTTGGAGCTGCCAAAGTATCTGTAATTTTTCCAAGGATATGCAAACGACCTTCACGAGCTTGAGCCAAAGCCTCCTCCATGATATTGTATTTCAATCCTTCGATTTTAATATCCATTTGACAAGCAGTGATTCCGTCAGCAGTTCCAGTTACTTTAAAGTCCATATCTCCCAAGTGATCTTCGTCACCCAAAATATCCGACAATACAGCAAAACGATCTCCGTCTGTAATCAATCCCATTGCAATTCCAGAAACTGGTTTTACCATTTGAATACCAGCGTCCATTAATGCTAATGTTCCAGCACAAACAGTTGCCATAGAAGAAGAACCATTTGATTCTAATATTTCCGAAACCAAACGAATGGTGTAAGGACAATTGTCAGGAATCATATTTTTCAAAGCTCTTTGAGCCAAGTTTCCGTGACCAACTTCTCTTCTTGAAGTTCCTCTTAGTGGTTTTGCTTCTCCCGTAGAAAACGGAGGGAAGTTATAATGCAAATAGAATTTCTCTTCTCCTTGTTCCGATGGAGAATCTATTTGATTTGCTTCTCTAGATGTTCCTAAAGTCACTGTTGCCAATGCTTGAGTTTCTCCTCTTGTAAATATGGATGACCCGTGTACAGAAGGTAAATAATCAACCTCAGCCCAGATAGGACGAATTTGATTTGTTTTTCTACCATCTAAACGAGTTCCTAAATCTAGGGTTACGTTACGAACGGCTTCTTTATTAGTTTTATAGAAATATTTACCAACTAAATCTCCGTTAGCAGCCAATTCTTCTTCAGTAAACAAAGCTTTAACTTCCTCTTTTACTGCTGCAAATGAAGCTGTTCTTTCTTGTTTAGAAGAACCTACTTTTGCAATATCGTAGATTTTATCATAAGCCGCAGCTTTTACTTTAGCGTAAATAGCTTCGTCTTCTTTTTCTTCTTCGTAAGTTCTAGTTTCTTTTTTTCCAACTTTTGCAACCAATCTTTCTTGAGCTGCGATTTGAAGTTTAATCGCTTCGTGAGCAAATTTAATCGCTTCAACCATTTCCAATTCTGAAATCTCTTTCATTTCTCCTTCTACCATTGCGATAGAATCTGTCGAAGCACCAATCATCATATCGATATCCGATACTTCTAATTGAGCACGACTTGGATTGATAACAAATTTTCCGTCAACACGTGCCACACGAGCCTCAGAAATCAAAGTTGAAAAAGGAATGTCAGAAATAGCAAGTGCTGCTGATGCGGCTAAACCTGCTAATGCGTCTGGCATAACATTTTCGTCATGAGACATTAATTGAATCATAACTTGAGTTTCGGCGTGGTAATCATCTGGGAAAAGTGGACGTAATACACGGTCAACTAATCTCATTGTTAATACTTCGCCATCTGTAGGTCTTGCTTCTCTCTTGAAAAACCCGCCAGGAAAACGTCCTGCTGCTGCAAATTTTTCACGGTAATCTACCGTAAGAGGTAAGAAATCCACACCTGGACTTGCTTTACGGGCGGATACTACAGTTGCAAGCAACATAGCATTTCCCATTTGAACTACTACTGAACCGTCGGCTTGTTTAGCCAATTTTCCGGTCTCGATTGAGATGCTTCTGCCATCTCCTAAATCGATAATTTCTCTTGAAACTTGTGGAATCATACTTTTTCCTTTTTTAATTTTACATTGGTTTTCCTGCCTGTAAGCAGAATAGTTGTGTTGTTGTAGTTGTTGTGTTCCAATGAAAAACCAAACTTTTTATTTTTTTAATCTGAATTCTAAAAACAAAAAGAGGCACTTGCGCACCTCTTTGTATATTGATTATTTTTCTATACCCAATACTTTGATAATCTCACGATACCTGTTGATTTCTTTCTTTTTCAAGTAATCTAGCAACGATCTTCTTTTACCTACTAATAGTACCAATGAACGCTCTGTGTTGTAATCGTGACGATTTTTTTTCAAGTGCTCAGTAAGGTGACTAATTCTGTGTGTGAATAGTGCGATTTGTCCTTCTGCAGATCCAGTGTTTTCTGCTTTTCCTCCGTGTTTAGCGAAGATTTCTTCTTTAACTTCTTTTGTTAAATACATTCCAATATTATTTAAATGATTATTATGTATGAATCAAGATTTTCTTAATTCGTGCGCAAATGTAGTTTATATTTTTTGATTTGCAAAGACTTTACAAGTCATTTATAACCACAATTTTCTAAATTCCATTTTTTTATCATAATCACTTGCTTGCTTTTCGATATTGAAATACCGATGTCCACGAGGATCATTACCCACACCAGCCAAATAAGCCCAATTTCCCCAATTACTGCAAACGTCGTAATCGATTAATTGCTCTTCAAAATAGGCAGCTCCCAAACGCCAATCCATATTGAGTTCATTACAAAAAAAGCTGGCTACATTTTGTCGCCCTCGATTGCTCATAAAACCCGTTTGCTTCAATTCAAGCATATTGGCATTGATAAAATCAGAATTGGTTGTACCATTTATCCATTGGGAAAGCAACTTTTCGTTCAATGATTTTGAATTGACTTTGTCCGTTTTTATCCCCGAATACAAGAAAAATTTCGTTTGGTGTTTTTTGAACATAAACCGAAAAAAATCGCGCCACAACAATTCAAAAATCAACCAATAAGTAGATTCATTTGCTCCAAATTGTTTCTCATATTTTTTGACTTCCTCATAAATAAACCGGGGCGAAATACAACCTAAAGCCAACCAAGCCGAAAATTTGGAGGAATAATCAGTGCCAATCATTCCGTTTCTGGTTTCTTTATAAATAGACAAGCATTTTGTTTTGTAAAAATATTGATTCAAGCGATTGATAGCTTCCGTTTCACCTCCCTTGAATTGGATTGCGCCACGACTATCGATTGGGGTAAATTCTAAACCTAAATCTTCGAGACTGGGTAATTTCATCACTGGAATTCCTGGTGAATTGATTTGCTTTACGACTTCAAAAGGAACTCTGATTTTGGATTCTTTCTCCGTTTTTTTTCTAAAATTCGTAAAAACATCTGGAATATCTTTAATGGAAAAAGGCAAATCCTCAGCGTGATACAAAGTGCTGGTGCTAAAAGTTTTTAATTCGCATCGCCATTTAAACAACTCGGCTTGGACCAATTTTTCGGTTTGTTTTTCCTCGAAAGCTACTTCGCGTTTGGCGAAAACTTTTTGTGCCTTATATTCTTGAACAATTTTTGGAATTTCAACTTCAGGTTTTCCTCTTAGAATGAGTAAACCCGAACCTATTTTTCTTAAATTATCGTCTAAGTCTTGTAAAGATTCTAATAAAAATTGCGCTCGAAAACTTCCTGTTTTCTTAAATCCATAAAAGGTAGTTTCAAAATGGGAATCATCAAAACAATACACAGGAATTAATTGTTCGCTTTGTGCAATAGCTTTGAGAAGCGTTTCATTATCTTCTAATCTCAAATCGGTTTTGAACCAAATTATACTAGTTTTCATAAACTATTTATATTTTTCAAATAATAATCGGCTTGTTGCAACAATTCGGCTTTGGCTTCGGGTTGCATTTTGTGCCAAACATTGTACATCATTCCAATACGTGGGTTTTTGCCTAATTTATCTTCGTTTTTGTCATAAAAATTCCAATACAAACTATTGAACGGACAAGCTTTATCGCCTATTTTTACTGCTTTTTTGTAATAACACGAACCACAATAATGACTCATTTTATCAATATACGAAGCCGAACTCACATAGGGTTTTGTACCTACAATTCCACCATCGGCAAACTGGCTCATTCCCCGAGTGTTGGTAATTTCGACCCATTCGATAGCGTCAATATAAATTCCGAGATACCAAGCGTCAACCTCATCGGGATGAATTCCGGCCAAAAGCGCAAAATTGCCTGTAATCATTAATCTCTGAATATGATGTGCGTATGCAAAATTTAAAGATTTATTGATGGCGTCTTTCAAGCAATTCATTTTGGTTTTTCCCGTCCAAAACCAATCGGGTAATTTATTTTCGTGTTCAAAATAATTCATCGAAGCGTAATCGGGCATTTTGTTCCAATAAATGCCTCGCATATATTCTCTCCAGCCAATGATTTGGCGCACAAATCCTTCCAACTGATTGTATTCGATTTCGTCTGGTCGATTTTCCCATTCTTGAATCACTCTATTGATGACTTCCGATGGAGGAATTAATTTACAATTCATCGAAAAGGACAACCGAGCGTGATACAACGACCATTCGTTGGGCGTCATCGCGTCTTGATAACTTCCGAAAAGTAACAAACATTCGGTGGCAAAAAATTCTAATAATTCAAGCGATTGCGTTCTATTGATTGGCCAAACGAAGTTTTTTGCATCGAGGTTTCCAATGGTTTTAATATTGGTTTTTTGAATTTCGACTACAATTGCTGAAACATCATTATTAAAAACTAGCGGCGGGGTTGGTTTGTGTGCTGCCGGTAATTTTTTGCGATTATCGCCGTCATAATTCCATTTTCCTGTTAATGGTTTGTCGCCTTGCATCAAGACGCCGTGTTTTTTGCGCATCATATGATAGAAACTTTCCATCAAAAATGTTTTTTTGCCTTCGAAAAAATCGCCTAACTCCTTTCTGGAACTCATAAAATGTTCCGAATCTGAAACTGAATTTGTAATAGAAAGCGTTTTGCAAAAGCTTTTCAAAAGTTCGTCCAATCGATATTCATCTGGCAATTGGTATTCGAAATTTGTAAAACCATCCTTTTCGATTAATTGCTGAATGTTTTTGTCAAAAGCCTGCAAATTGTTCGCATCATTTAATTTAAAATAAATGACATGATGATTTTTCGATTGTAATTCTTTGGCAAAATTTTGCATCGCAGCAAAGAATCCAGCAATTTTTTGAATGTGATGCGTGACATAATCGGTTTCGGACCGAATTTCCATAAGCACATAAGTAACTGAATCATCAACGGTTTGAAACCAAGTGTGATTTATGTTTAGTTGATCGCCGAGAATTAGTTTTAAAGTCTTTTGCATTTGAGTTGTTTTTCGCCACAGATTCACAGATTTTCAAATCATTGAAATCAGTGAATCTTTGGCTAAATTAGTTTTTGTACATTCTGCATTTATCACTACAATATTTTACTTCGTCCCACGCTTTTTCCCATTTTTTGCGCCAAGCGAAAGGTTTGTTGCAAACAATACAAACTTTAGTAGGTAGGTTTTGTTTTTTAACTCCTTTCATTGCCAAGATTTAATCTGTTTCTCTTCCATTCAATCGCTACTGCTGATCCTTCGGCAATAAAAACTGCTTCAGGTTTGGTTTGGTCTAAAACCGAAAATGATTTACCGTACATCGCTTCAAAATCACAATCAATCGTATAATTAATTACTTCATTTATTTTCCAACTTGGATGTTGCAATTTGTATTCTTCTGTCTTATTGTCGCCAATTTTTGTATAACCATAATAATGTTCGTAGATAAAACTTTCTAAAGAATTCGGGTTCATCTTTTCGGCTGTAAGGATTGAAGTCACTGCAATCGAATTCCATTTTTTGTTTAACAGCCATTCAAATTTTACTTTCCGTGCTGCATTTTCTTCCACAATTTTATGTTTTGTGGGCACAACTGTATAATGCTCGTTGTACAATTTATTGGCTGTCCAAGCCACAATGGGATACGGAATGGTTTCGTTTATAAAAACAACACCACGTTTTATCAATCCATTTTCTTCTGTTCGTTTGATATAAAACCG
>Ga0209480_10001274_pt1 | contig 18498 bp, 20 predicted proteins | sample JI61114C2DNA_FD_187501 | JGI IMG/M metagenome (GOLD analysis project Ga0209480, IMG submission 187501) | Wastewater effluent complex algal communities from Wisconsin, to seasonally profile nutrient transformation and Carbon sequestration -... | ecosystem: Engineered > WWTP > Effluent > Algae... | reverse complement strand
GCACGCGGGCCCGCAAGACCGACAAGGGCTGGCTGCTCACGGGCCAGAAGCTGTGGATCACCAGCGGCACCGACGCGGGGCTGTTCGTGGTGTGGGCCCGCACCCAGGACCTGCCGGGCTCGGCCGGCATCACCGCGTTCCTGGTCCCCGGCGACGCGCCCGGGGTGGTCCGCGGCAAGCCCGAGCACAAGCTCGGCCAGCACGGCAGCACGACCACGGCGCTCGAGTTCAATGACGTGGAGCTCGGCGACGACGCGCTGCTCGGCGAGGAGGGCAGGGGCTTTCGCGTGGCGATGATGGCCCTCGACGGCGGTCGCATCGGCATCGCCGCGCTCGCGCTCGGCTGCGGCCTCGCGGCCACGGACTTCGCCCGCGACTACGCCCTCGAGCGCCAGCAGTTCGGCCAGGCGATCGCCGGCTTCCAGGCGATCCAGTGGATGCTGGCCGACAGCGCCACCGAGCTCGACGCGGCCCGCCTGCTGCTGCTGCGCGCCGCCTGGCTCAAGGAGCAGGGCAAGAATTTCACGACCGAGGCCTCGATGGCGAAGCTGATGGCCAGCGAGCGCGGCCACGTCGCCTGCGACCGGGCGATCCAGATCCTCGGCGGCTACGGCTACTCGCGCGAGTACCCGGTCGAGCGCTTCCTCCGCGACGTCCGCGTGACCCGCATCTTCGAGGGCACCAGCGAGATCCAGCGCATCATCCTCAGCCGCGAAGTCATGCGCCGCCACGCCCGCGGCTAAGCTGTCCACCCCCGCTCTTGCTCGCCCGCTCGCACGCACGGAAGAACCCACGGCCATGGCCCAGGACCCCCGCCAGCAATACGCGCAGATGCTCAGCGCGCTGCCCCCCAACGCGCTCGACCGGATCAAGAAGGAGATGCGCCGCCGCGCCCTGCTGTTCGCGCTCGGCGGGGTGATCACGATCACCGGCGCCTTCCTGACGCTGCAGCCGGCGTACCTGCCGACGCTGATCATGCTCGGCGGCGGCGGCATCTCGCTGATCGGCCTGCTCGGGCTGTCGCGCGGGGCCGGCTGCATGGCCTACGTCGCCGGCTTCTTCTGGCTGTCCGCGGTCACCTGCGGGGTCGCTCGCGGCAACGAGGCGAGCCTCTACGTGCTCGGCGGTACGGCGGCGGCCTTCGCCCTCGCGTCCCTGCTGATCCCCAAGCCCAAGGCGCAGAACCCCCTCGCCGACCTCGCCAAGATGATGCAGCAGCCCGGCGGCGCGGGCGGCTTCCCCGGCGGCTTCCCCGGCTTCGGTCAGCCCCCGCAGGGTCCGCCGGAGAACGCCCTCGGCACCCAGCGCCCGGCCCGTGAGCGCGTGATCGACGTCGACGCCCAGGAGAAGCCGAAGGCGAGCGGCAAGACCAGCCAGAGCGACGACAAGCACGATAAGATCCGCCTCGACTTTGACAGCAACAACGACGGCAAGAAGCGCAAGTGAGACCATGGCCGCAACACGCGTGACCATCCACGCGGTCGGTCACGGTGGTGAGGGCATCGGCCGCGCGCAGGGCGAGGGCGCCGACACGCGGGTGTGGTTCGTCGAGGGCGGGCTGCCCGGCGACGTGCTGCTCTGCGAGCCGCAGCAGGTCAAGGCGCGGATGATCCGCGGCCACCTGCAGACCGTGCTGGAGGCCAGCCCGATGCGCCAGGAGGCCCCCTGCGCGCTCGCGGGCACCTGCGGCGGCTGCGGCTGGCAGCACGTGCGGCCGGAGGCGCAGGCGGGGCTCAAGGCGCAGATCGTCGACGACCTGGCGCGCAAGCTCGGCGTCACGGTCACGACGATCGTGCCGAGCCCGGCGGCGCTCGGCTATCGTCGGCGCGCGCGCATCCACTTCGAGCAGGGCCGCGAGGGCCTGCAGCTCGGCTTCTTCGGTCGCGGCGGCCATGCGGTGATCGACGCGCCGGCCTGCCCGATCCTCGACGCGCCGCTGCGCCACGCGCTCGCCCGGTTCCGCCGGCTCGCGCGGGCGCTGCCGGTCCGGGGCGAGCTGCACGGCCTCAGCGACGGCCGCCGGGCGATCCTCGGGATCGCGGCCGAGGCCGAGCTCGGCGGTCAGCTGGTCAAGCTGCCGATGCTCGGCGGGGAGGGCGCGTCGCTGCGATTGAAGCTCGAGGCGCTGCTCGACGCGGTCCTGGTCGGCATCGTCGTCGCCGGTCCGCGCAGCGATCTCGGGGTCGGCCTGGCGACCCTCGAGCTCGACGCGGCTGGCCCCGAGGACATGTCCGTTCGGACCGGCCCCTTCGGCTTCGCGCAGGCCCAGGCCGCGCAGAACGCCGCGCTCGTGGCCCACGTGCTGGGCCGGGCCGGCGGCGACCCGCCACCACGTCGATGCCTCGAGCTGTTCGCGGGGGCCGGCAACTTCACGCGCGGGCTGTCGCGGCTGGTCGATGAGCTGACGGCGGTGGAGACCGAGACGCGCGCCGTCAGCAGCTTGAAGCAGCTGGCCGCGCGGATCGGGGTCCAGGGCGGCGCGAAGGTCCTCGTGCAGCGCGAGCCGGCCGCGGCGGCGCTGGCCCGGGCGGCGGCGGCGGGCCAGCGCTTCGAGCTCGTGGTCCTCGATCCGCCGCGCGCGGGTCTCGGGGCGGGGCCGGCCCGCGACCTCGCCAGAGTCGCCAGCGGCCGCACGATCTACGTCGCCTGCGACCCGGCGACGATGATGCGCGACCTCGCGGTGATGACCGCGATGGGCCACCGCGTCGTCGAGCTCGCGGCCTTCGACATGATGCCGATGACGCCCGAGGTCGAGGTCGTGGCAGTGCTCGCGGCCGGCTCGGGGGCGGCCGCATGAACGGCATGAGCGACGAGCTCGAGACGATCGATCGCGCGATCGCGGCCGGCAAGCTGCAGCCGGTCTACGTGCTCTACGGCGACGAGCCGGCGGCGATCCGGTCGGTGATCCAGGCGCTGCGGCGCCGGCTGATCCCGCCGGACGACCCGACCGCCCAGGCGATGGCGGCCTTCAACCACGAGCGCTTCGACGGGGCCGATCTGCGCGGCGCCGGCCCGGTGCTCGCGGCCTGCCAGCAGATGCCGATGCTCGCGCAGCGGCGCCTGGTCGAGCTCGCCAACCCCGACGACATGGCGAAGTCCGCGGCGGGCGACGAGGGCAACAGCAGCCCGGCGGCGGCGATCGACGCGCTGGTCCAGTACATCCAGGCGCCGAGCCCGACGACGACGCTGGTGATCCACGGCAGCGGCATCGACGGCCGCTCGAAGCTGGTCAACGCCTGCAAGAAGGGCGGCTATGCCCATAAATTCGAGGCCTTCAAGAGGGATGAGGACGCGCTCGCCTTCGTGCTCGGCCAGGCCCACGCGCTCGGCCGGGCGCTCCCCCGCGACGCCGCGGCGACGCTGGTCGCGGCGGTCGGCACCGGGCGCAGCGAGCTGCTCGCGGCGCTCGACCAGGTGCTGCTGCACGCCGGCGACGGGCCGGTCCGACTCGCGGACGTCGAGGTGATGGTCGCGCGCACGCGCGAGGGCAACATCTTCCACCTCACCGATGCGGTCGGTCGCGGCGACGCGGCGGCGGCGCTCGCCGTGCTCGCGCAGATGTTCAGCGCCGGCGAGAAGGAGACCGGCGTGGCGATGCAGGTGCTGGCGATGCTCACCCGCCAGATGCGATTGATCTTCACGGCGAAGGTCGGGGGCCCCGACGCGGTCAAGCTGCCGCCATTTTTACTGCGTCAGCTCGAGACCCAGGCGCGCGGCTACTCGGAGCCGCGCCTGCGCACCGCATATGCTGCGCTGGTCCGCCTCGACAGCGACCTGAAGGGCGGCTCGCACGTCGCGTACGCGACCCCGTTCATGGCGCTGCAGCGGTGGATCCTCGACACCTGTCGGGCGCTGCCCGGCGTCGACGCGCGAAGCTGAGCGCCGCCGACACCTCGCCGAAGTCCAGGACCAGGGCGGGTTGTGATAGCTTCCGGCCCCAGAGATCGGAGACACGACATTGAGACACATGATCGCTTCGCTGTTGGTGATGGGGCTCCTCGGAGCCTGTGACTCGGGTGGTTCGGACAAGAAGGCGGAGGCCGCGGTCCAGGCCGTCGGCCCTGACGGCAAGCCCGTCACCGTCAACGCCGCCGGCGTTCAGGCCGGCGACGTCAAGGTCGGCGCCGATGGCACTGTCACGACCCCCGGCGCGACCGTCCGCCCCGGCGTGGTCCAGGCCAACGGCGCGACCGTCGAGCTCGACGCGAACGGCGTTGCGAAGGTCAAGACCGGCGACGCCGAGGTGGACGTGGCGAACGGCACCGTCAAGGCCGGCGACACCGTCGTCGATCGCAACACCGGCGCCGTGAAGACCGCGGGCGCCGAGGTCGGCGCGGACGGCAGCATCAAGGTCCCTGGCGTCGAGGTCGGCGCGGACGGCAGCGTCAAGGTCCCCGGCCTCGAGGTCGGCGCGGACGGCTCGATCAAGACCGACGGCGCCGCGGCCACGGCCAGCAAGTCCGCCGGCGGCGCCAAGAAGAGCTGCCCGGCCGGCAACTGCAAGCAGATCTGCAGCGGCGGCGACTTCAGCTGCGACGGCGGCAACTGCAAGCAGAGCTCCGAGTCGGGCGACTGCACGTTCACCTGCAACGGCGGCAACTGCGAGCAGGCCTGCAAGTCGGGCTCGAACTGTGACGCCTCGTGCGCGGGCGGCAACTGCAAGCAGAGCGGCCTCGCCAAGAAGAGCTGCCTCGGCGGCGGCTGCAGCGGCTGAGCCGGTCGGCGCGGGGGCGCGGTTCGCCGCGCCCTCGAGCGTGCTCTCGCGGGTGAGGCGGGCACATCGCCCGCGCCTGCACGGACATCGCCCGCGCCGGCACGGACATCGCCCGCGATGCGCGTCTGCCCGGGACGCGCCTCCGAGGCTCGTTCCAGACACGCTTAAACACCCGTGGCCGGCGATGCAACGCATCACCGGCCAGACAGGCGGTCAGGGGGACGAGGTCGCTATCAGACCGCCGACTTGTTGGTCGCGATGGTGAGGCGGGAGATGTACCGCGACGCCGTATTGCGATGGATGACGCCCTTGGAGGCGGCCTTGCTGATCGCCTGGATGGCGTCGGGGAGGGTCTCCTTGGCGCCGGCGCTGTCCTTGCCTGCCAGCGCCTTGCGAACGCGCTTCATGTACGTACGCATGGTGGACAGGTGCATCAAGTTCCGTGTCCGTCGCTTGATCCGCTGCCGGTTCCGCTTCTCTGCCTGCTTGTGGTTCGCCACGTCTGCTCGCTTCTCGAAGTTTCGGTGAAGGTGAGGCTTATGGCCCCGCACCCGGCCCCTTGTCAAGCCGCGCGCGACGGTCCACCCTGCGCCGGACGCTCACGATGTCTCGCACGCCCGCGCAGCCCGCTCCCGCCTCCTGTGAGGTTCTCCAGGCCCTCCCTGCGCGTGGTGGCCGTCACCACCGTCGTCCCGGTCGCCGGTTCGCCGCGCTGATCGGGGCCGCCGTGGCTGCGCTCGCCGCGGCGCCGGCCTGCATATTCGTGCCGCCGCCGCTGCTCCCCGAGGAGATCGCCGCGCAGGAGGCCAGCAAGGCGGCTCGCAAGGGGGCGGCGCGGGCCGTGACGCCGGCGGCGACCGCCGCGGGCGACGGCGAGGCCACGGGCCCGGCGATGACCTTCAAGAAGGGAGACGACGCCCCGCGCGGGATGAACGCGGCCCAGCTGCGGGCCTACAACGCCGCCCAGGGCGATCCGGAGGCCAGCGAGTTCACGCTCGAGGAGGCGCTCGCCGGCCTCGGCGGCCAGGGCACCGAGCTGTGGGCGCAGCTCAAGACCCCACGCGGGGTGATCGAGTGCAAGCTGCACGTCGACGAGACCCCGGGCACCGTGGCCAACTTCATCGGCCTCGCCCGCGGCCTGCGGCCGTTCTACGACAAGGCCAGCGACAGCTGGGTGAAGCGCCCCTACTACAACGGCACCAGCTTCCATCGCGTGATCCCCGGCTTCATGATCCAGGGCGGCGACCCGACCGGGACCGGGACCGGCAACCCGGGCTTCGTGATCGAGGACGAGATCCGCCCGGACCTGATCCACGACGCGCCGGGCGTGCTCAGCATGGCCAACAAGGGCCCGAACACCGGGTCGGCGCAGTTCTTCATCACTCTCAACCCGACCCCGCACCTCGACGGCCTGCACACGGTGTTCGGCCAGTGCTCGGACGAGGGCACCCGCCTGGCCGACGACATCGCCCTGGTCCCGCGCGGCGAGCAGGACAAGCCGCGTGAGCCGGAGCTGCTGGACACGATCTCGATCGTGCGCCGGTCCGCGAAGCGCTGAGCCTCGGGCGCACGAGCCTCGGGCTCACGAGCCTCGGGCTCAGGAGCCTCGGCCGCACGAGCCTGGGCGCACGAGCCTCGAGCTCACGAGCCGAAGTAGAAGCCGATGAACAGGCCGAGGTAGATCGTGTTGGACATCGGCCGCCCGCGCGCCGCCGGGGTGAAGCCGAGCCAGCCGAGCTCCGGCCCGAGTGAGAAGCCGCCGCCGCGGTTCGCCCGCTTGCGATCCGCGAGCGGGAAGATCTCGTAGCGCACCGAGCCCGTGAACACCGCGCCGCCGAAGCCGCTGCGAGCGCTGCGTCCGGTCTCGCGGACCGCCCCGCCGCCGGCGCCGAAGCCGACGTGCAGCGACAGCGGGACCCGCTTGATCGGCAGGAAGCCGAAGTCGATCAGCACGGCGCCCTGCAGCAGCCGCTGGCGCGGGTCGGCGGTCCGGTACCCGAGGGTCCCCGCGATCTCGACGCCGATCATCATCCACGGCAAGATCGCCTCGCCGAAGCGCAGCGACCCGGCGGTGCCCATCAGCGGGTTCGGGGTCTCGAAGCCGTTGACCCGCGCGAAGCTCAAGCTCGGGCCGACCGTGAGGCCGATGTACGGACCGTCGACCCGCGGCGGCCGGGTCGCGGGGATCCGCGCCTCCGTGACCGGCGGGGCCGCGGCAGGAGTCACAGGCGGAGTCACGGGCGGAGTCACGGGCTCGCTGGCGGCGGCCGGGGCGGCGAGCCGCAGCGTCAGCAGCAGCGCCGCGACGCCGGGGCCGCGTCCGGGTCGCAAGGCGCGGGGGCGGCGGCGGGTCGGCACGGGGCACAGCATGGAGCAGCCGCGCGGGGGAGGGCAAGCGCCTTGCGGGATTGCCAGCGGGGGGGCGCCTCGACTATGGTCGCGCCGCAGCGGACCCGGCGAGGGGCGCGAGCGGTACACCATGCAGCGCAGGCGCGTCCTCGAGATGCTCGGCAGCTTCGTCCTCGGAGGGGCCCTGGTGACTTGCCTCTACGAGCTGGGCGGACGCACGCCCGCCGTGGCGACCGAGCCGTTGCCCGCGGCCGCCGCGGAGGTCGAGGCCTCGCCCGCCGAGCCGTCGCTCGCCGGTGAGGTTGCGCAGGTCGCCGCGGCCGAGCCCGCGCCGCCGGTCCCGGGAGATCCGGCGGACCCCTATGCGCCGCGCCCGGACGGCACCTATGGGGCCTTCCCGCCGATCCACGATCCGCCGGCCGAGCTCGACGCCGCGGCCGAGGCCAAGTATCCGAAGCACGGTCTGGTGACCGGGCAGGCGGTGCTGGTGCGCGAGCGGACCGAGAAGGACGGGCGCATCCTCGGCATCCTGCGCGCGGGTGCCCGGGTGCGCGCCGACGCGGCGCTGAGCTTCGGCGGCGGCTGCACCAAGGGCTGGCACGGGATCTACCCGGCCGGGTGGATCTGCCTCAACGCCGGGCTGGAGATCGGCGACACGCCGCCGGACGACGGCGCTATCAACATCCCCGGGCCGAAGCTCGACCAGCCGATGCCCTACGAGTTCTGGCGGGTGTCGCACGATGGGACGCCGTTCTTCCACCGCCTGCCGAGCTTCGGCGAGGCGGACGCCGCCGACGCGGCCGCCAAGGCGTGGCTCGCCGCGAACGGCCGCGCGCCGATGCCGACCAACCCCGCGGAGCGGCCGCCCGATGTCCCCGCGGTCGTCAAGGAGTACCTCAACGCCGGCTATTACGTGACCGTCGCCGGCGAGGCGATGAAGAGCGAGCGTCGGTTCTTGCGGACGCTGCGCGGCGTGTTCGCGCGCAAGTATCAGCTCGAGCAGCGCGAGGGCTCGAGCTTCACCGGCATGGTGCTGCGCGGCGAGGAGGACCTGCCGATCCACTGGATCGTCCGCGAGACGGCGATGCTGCGGCGCTCGCCCGAGGGCGGCGACCTGCTGACCAAGGTCGAGGGCAAGGTCCCCGAGCGCCGCTCTCGCCACCCGTTCACGCGCAAGGTGACGATCGGGACCACCCAGTATTACGAGGACGCCGAGGGCCTGCTGATGCCGGCCTACGCGGTCGGGCAGTCGTACAAGCTGCGCCGTCCGCCGGGCGTCGGCCCCGACGAGCGATGGATCCACGTCGACCTCTCGGAGCAGGTGCTGGTCGCCTATCATGGCGACCGCCCGGTGTTCACGACCCTGGTCTCGACCGGCAAGCAGCCCGGCATGACCCCGGTCGGGGTCCATCGCCTCCAGAGCAAGCACGTGGCGACCTCGATGCGCGACCAGCCGATCGAAGAGGACGCCTATTCGATCGAGGATGTGCCGTGGACGCAGTACTTCCATAACAGCGTCGCGCTGCACGGGGCGTTTTGGCACGGCGGCTTCGGGCTGGTGCGCAGCCACGGCTGCGTGAACCTCTCGCCCGGCGACGCCCGCTGGCTGTTCGGCTTCACCGAGCCGCACCTCCCGGCGGGCTGGCACGCGATGAGCCCCGGCGCGGGGACGTTCGCGCGCGGCTCGGCGGTCGTGATCACCGAGTAGGGCGGCTGTCAGGCCGTCGGTCGGCCGTGATAAAAGCCTGCGCGGAGGAATTGCTGCATGAAAGTGTACGGACACCCCGGGAGCACCTGCACGCGCAAGGTGCTGACGACCCTCGCCGAGAAGAACCACCCCTTCGAGTTCGTGACCGTCGACATCATGAAGGGTCAGGGCCATTCGCCCGAGCACCTCGCCCGTCAGCCCTGGGGTCAGGTCCCCGTGCTCGAGGAGGACGACGGCTGGCAGATGATCGAGTCGCGGGCGATCATTCGCCACCTCGACCAGACCCTGCCCGGGGCCTCGCTGACCCCGTCGAGCCCGCGTGAGCGCGCCCGGATGGACGAGTGGATGAGCATCGAGCAGTCGAACTTCACCCCGGGCGTGATGAAGATCCTCGGCCAGCTGATGTTCGCGCGCTGGCGCGGCGAGGAGCCGCAGATGTCGATCGTCGAGGACGGCCGCACCGCCGTCCGCAAGGCCGTCGCCGTGATGGAGCGCGCCCTCGCCGACCGCGAGTACATCGCCGCCGGCAGCTTCTCGCTCGCCGACATCTGCTTCATGCCCTACGTCGAGTACCTGTTCATGTGCGGTGAGGGCGGCCTCATCACCGAGCACCCCAACACCAGCGCCTGGTGGACGCGGATCAGCGAGCGCGCGTCCTGGCAGAAGGTCCGCGCCAAGCTGCAGGCCGACTGAGCGCGCCCCGCGACGACCTCGGCCCCTGACCCGCGGCGGGTCCGGGGCCGCGGCCAATTCACCTGCACGGCCCATGAGCCAGTCGGTCGGGCGCAGCACGTTCGGCTCGCGCGGCGCGACCTTCGGGTCGTTGTGCGAGGCCATGAAAGTGCTAGAACCGCCGCCCCCGCCCGCATGAAGCCGCCAGTCATCGCCCGCACGCACGCGATCCAGGCCGAGGACGTCGTGCCCGCGATGTCCGCGCCTGGACAGCGGCTGTTCTTCCTGTCGCCGGGATACTCGCCGCCCGACTCGAGCGCGCTCTTGCACGACTTCTTCGCCCGCTTGCTGCTGCTGCCGCGTCCGGGCGGACTCGCGCGCATGGCCGCCGCGGTCCAGGGCTGGTGCGACGAGGCCGCGCTGCAGGTCGGCTTCGCGGTGCCCCACCTCGACGTGCTGGCGCTGGTCGATCCGCCGGAGACCCAGCCCTGGGCCGGGGTGCCCGCGGGTCGGCGCGCGAAGCTCCTGACCCTGGCGATCGACTTCGTGGCCCAGCACGCGATCGAGCTCGCGGTCTTCGAGCTCGGCGACAGCGACGCCCAGCGCCTGCTCACCGCCGCCCGGCTCGAGCGCGTGCGCGGCGGGCCCCCGGTGAGCGGGATAGCGATCGACCACCTCTTCTTCGGCATGATGGCCCGCAAGGCCGAGCGCGCGGCCGGACAGGTGATGGTCCTGGCTCCCGGTGCGGCGGCGGACGCCTGGCAGCTTCGTCAGGCCTTCAGCGACGAGGGCTCGATCTGGCGCCGGAGCGTGGTGCTGGCGCCCCCGGACGCGCTGCCTGGCCTGGCCCTCGCCGCGGTCGCCGAGCGCGTGGTGGCCCAGCTGCTGGTCCGCCGGCACGCCAACCTGGCCGACCTGGGCGCCCGGTCCGGACGGCTGTTCGCCCCGCCCATCGAGGCGGCGCTGCGGGCGGGCGTCGCCGTGCTCGCCCCGCGCCTCTCCGACCTGATGGCGGACCGCCGCGAGCCCCAGCTCCATTGAGCCGGCCCGGCTGGACGACCGCCGGACTCGCGGTTAGCTTGAATCGATGGACTCCCGGCGCGGCCACGGCTTTGGTTGGACCACCCCCTGCCCGGCGGACGGGCTGGCGGTCTCCCTGCGCCACGTCGACGCGCTGTGGGCCGCCTACTTCCCCGCCCACGCCGGCTATGCGCTCGACCGGCGCGAGCTGCCGGATGGGCTGCGCCTGGTGGCCATCCGGGGCGACTTCCACGCCGAGGTCGAGGTCGCGGGCGGACACCGGCGGGGGGCGCCCAAGCTGCGATTGTGCGGCACTGCGGGCTCGCGGCGAGTGGCGGCGACCGAGCGTGCGGCCAGCTCCGTGGTCGAGCACCTGCGCATGGTCGGCTCGGGCCTCGGGCTCGCCTTCGTGGCGTTCATCTGCTCGCGGCTTCTGAACACCCCGACGCACTTCATGGTCGACGCCCTGTTCGTGCTCGGCGGGCTGTTGATGGTCGTGATGCTGATGGTGCTGGTGCTCACCGGGGCGGGGCTCGGCGGCTGGGTCGGCGAGCAGCTGGTCGCCGGTCGCTGGGCGAGCACCCTCGCGGCGCTGGAGCAGGACGCCGACCTGCGCGGGGACCTGCAGCGCTGGCGCGCCCTGGTCCGGAGCCTGGCCCAGCACCGGGACGCGCTCGCGGGCGGGCTGCGCGGGCTCCCGTTCCGCTGCGAATACGCGGGCGAGTCCGCGACCGAGGCCTAGGGCCGCGTCGGCGCTCGATTTCGTCGCTCTCGGGCGCGGCGGTCGATCGTGCTGGCCAGACCGGGCCGGGCCCACGTAGGGTGGGCCGATGATCCGCGCTCCCTTGAACTTGACGCTCGGCCTCGGCGCCGGCCTAATTTTGATCAGTGCATGCGGCAGCGACGGTGACGACACCGCCGGCAGCGCCGGCGCGACGACGAGCTCGGGCTCGAGCTCGAGCTCGACGGACGCCTCGGTGACCGCATCGACCGTCGCGCCGACCACCGGCGGCGCGACCGACGAGACCGTCGGCGCCTCCGAGGCCCAGACCTCGACCGAAGATCCGAGCACCGGCGGCACCACGGGCGAGAACACCGGCACCGGCACCACGGGCATGGTCGGTCCGGGCACGAGCACCGGCGACGAGACCGGCGGCACGACCCAGTCGAGCACCGGCGACGACACCTCGGACTCCTCCGGCGGCGACGAGACCGGCAACGAGCAGAGCTGCCCGCTGGCGATGATGCACCTGCCCTGCGACGGGATGTCCAACGACGCCCTGCACGCGATCGGCCTCAACTGCAGCTCGCTCGGCGGCAAGTGGGTGGACAAGTCGACCGCGACCGCGATCAGCAAGCTCGACTTCCAGGCGGCGCCGCCGCTCGACGGCCTGCGCCCCTGGCAGGTAGCGAAGTCCTACGGCACCTTCATCGACCCGATGACCAATCTGCCGTTCTGGAGCGCGCGCGAGGGCGACCAGATGCTGATGATCAGCTCGGGCGGCCTGCCCGCGCCCGACGGTCAGGGCGTGATCACGATCGCCGACGGCGACGTGTACAACGACGTCGGCGACGACCCCTGGGACAGCGACAGCATGCCCCCGCCGATGAACCCGAACCAGGGCAGCCCGGACCCGATGGGCTTCAAGGACTGCGACGGCGTCGGCGACTGCTCGAACACCATCCTCGACCAGTGGAACCTCGGCGAGGGCAACCCCGAGGACAAGATGTGGTTCCGCTTCGAGCTGACCGCGCCCGCGATCGCCAAGGGCGACATCGCCGACGCCAACGGCTACAGCTTCGACTTCGCGATGTTCTCGGCCGAGTTCCCCGAGTACGTCGGCCAGTCGGTCAACGACATGTTCATCGCCTGGCAGGCCTCGGAGGAGTACACGGGCAACGTCACGTTCATCGACGGTCAGCCGCTGACGATCACCGCGGTGTGGCCGATCGACTTCCAGGGCGAGTGCGACTTCTTCGACCCCGACTGCGTGGGCGCCGACCCGCACCTCGAGGGCACCGGCTACATCGCCGACGGCGGCGCGACCAACTGGTACAAGGCGATCGGCGGGGTCAAGCCCGGCGAGACCTTCGGCCTCGCCTTCGCGATCTTCGATATGGGCGACTCGACCTTCGACACGACCGCGCTGATCGACAACTGGCAGTGGGACTGCGAGGGCTGCGTCCCCAACGAGGTCGACAGCTGCGGGGTCATCCCCCAGTGATGCGCCCGGCCGCGCTGCTGCTGGCGCTGCTCGCCGCCTGCACGCCCGCCGACGGCGGCGACGGTGAGGTCGGCTGCGAGGACCTCGACTGCGCGATCGTCGTCGTCGCCGGTCCGCCCGCGCCCGGCTCGATCGCCTGGCTCGGCGGCTGAGGTGGCCCCGGGCTCCGACCCGGGGTCCTTCGGCCGCGGGCCGCGAGTCCCGGCGGGCCCCACTTCCAGCGGCGTGTGCGGCTGTGGTAGGTAGTGGGCCGCATGTCCGGCCACAGCAAATGGTCCACCATCAAGCGCAAGAAGGGGGCGCTCGACGCCCAGCGCGGCAAGATCTTCACGAAGATCGCCCGCGAGATCATGGTCGCGGCCAAGGAGGGGGGCGGGGACCCCACCGGTAACCCGCGGCTGCGCACCGCGCTGCTGGCCGCCCGGGCCGCCAACATGCCGCGCGAGAACCAGGACCGGGCGATCAAGAAGGGCACCGGCGACCTCGCGGGCGTCACCTTCGAGACCCTGCAGTACGAGGGCCGCGGCCCGGCCGGCTCCTGCTTCATCGTCGACATCCTGACCGACAACAAGAACCGCACCGTCGCCGAGATCCGCACGATCTTCGGCAAGTCCGGCGGCGAGATGGTCAGCAACGGCGCGGTCTCCTGGATGTTCATCCACCGCGGCGTGCTCGAGGTCGCCAAGGACAAGATCGGCGAGGACGCGCTGACGGAGCGCGTGCTCGAGTTCGGCGGCGAGGATGTCCAGGACTGGGACGACACCTGGGCCGTGCTCTGCGAGCCCGCCAGCTTCATGGCCCTGCAGACCGAGCTCAGCGACCTCGAGGCCAGCGGCGAGCTGACCTGGCTGCCCAAGCCCGAGTCGGAGCTGACCCTCGAGGGCGACGCGGCCGTGTCGGTGGCCAAGCTGTGGGCCAAGCTCGACGAGCACGACGACGTCCAGAAGGTCTACCTGAACGCCGCGCTGCCCGACGAGGTGCTGGAGGAGTACGGCCCCTGACGTGCGGATCCTCGGCATCGACCCCGGCACGCGCGTCGTCGGCTATGGCCTCATCGACCGGCGGGGCGCCGACTTCACCTACGTGGAGTGCGGGGTGATCCGGCTCGCCGAGACCGATGCCATGCCGCGCCGGCTGTTCGCGCTGGCGCAGTCGTTGACCGAGATCATCGCCGAGTACCGGCCCGGCGTGGTCGCGCTCGAGTCGGCCTTCTACGGCGTCAACGCCAGCTCGGCGCTCAAGCTCGGCCAGGCCCGCGGCGCCGTGATGCTGGTCTCCGCGCAGCACGACCTGGCGGTCGCCGAGTACGCGCCCGCCCTGGTCAAGCGCGCGGTGGTCGGCCACGGTCGCGCGACCAAGGCCGACGTGCAGGCCCGCATCCGCCTGCTGTGCCGGTTGGCGCGCGAGCCGAGCAGCGACGCCGCGGACGCGCTGGCGCTGGCGCTGTGCCACGCCCAGCTCGACATGTCCGCCGGGCCAGGTCGGAGGCCGGCGTGATCGGCTGGCTGTCCGGGGTGGTGGTCGCCCGCGACCCGGCGCAGGGCGTGGTCGTGATCAACGTCGGCGGGGTCGGCTACGAGGTCCGCGTGTCGATGCAGACGCTGGCCGCGGTCGGCGACCTCGACGAGCTGTGCACGCTGTGGATCCACACCTACGCCCGCGAGGACGCGCTGACGCTGTTCGGCTTCGCAAGCCCGGCCGAGAAGCGACTGTTCTTGCTGCTGCTCGGGGTGCCCAAGGTCGGCCCCAAGCACGCCCTCGCGGCCCTCGGCGGCTTCCCGTTCGCCGAGCTGGTCGAGCACCTGCGCCAGGGCCGGGAGGACCAGCTGCAGAAGATCCCCGGCGTCGGCAAGAAGACCGCCGAGCAGATCCTGCTGTCGCTCGGCGATAAGGTCGGCGAGCTCGTGATGGCCGGCGAGGACGTGCCAGGCGCGGCGATCCGGGCCCCGCGCCAGGACGGCGGCTCGGCGATGCAAGACGAGGCCAAGACCGTGCTCGTCGGCCTCGGGTGGCGCATCAAAGAGGTCGAGGCAGCCCTCGCCAGAGCCGTCGCCGCCGGCTGGTCCGATGACGCCGGTGCCCTCGATGACCTCGTCCGCCGGACCCTCGCCCACCTCATGGATAGATAGGCCGCGCGCTTGCGGGCGTTTTGCCGGAATTGGCCTCACGGGGTCTGGGGCATGCGAGCGCCGCGAGGTCCTCGCGTCGGCGCTTCCCTCCGGTCGCGCCGCCGCTGCGGATTCGCGGCGCTCGCATGCCCCAGACCCCGCACGGGAAATCCGTGAAGCGCGCATTCGCCGGTTTGGGCGTGGAGCGGGATCGTCTCGGCCGGGGGGGGCGCACGTCGAGGATGACGCGGGCGCGCCCGCGTCATCCTCGACCCTCCCGGGCAACAACCCCGGCTCACGATATGTGGGGTGTGCGGGTGTTTGGGTATCCGGGCACGCGATATATTGGGTGTTTGGGTGTTTAGGTATTCGGGCACGCGATATCTGGGGTGTTTGGGTATCCGGGCACGCGATATCTCGTGAGCCGGGGTCGTTGTGCGGGAGGGTCGAGGATGACGCGGGCGCGCCCGCGTCATCCTCGACGCGGGCGCCCCGGCGCCCACGGCGATCAGGCGCGACAGGTCCGGCGAACGCGCATTCCACGGACTTTCCGTGCGGGGTCTGGCGCATGCGAGGGCCGCGAATCCACAGGGCCGGCGCGAGCGCAGCGAAGCACCGGCCCGAGGACCTCGCGGCCCTCGCATGCGCCAGACCCCGTGAGGCAAACTCCGGCAGTATGCCCACAAGCGCGCGGCCCAGGATGATCAGCGGGCGAGGCCGAGGCGCGTACGCCAGCGCTGCAGGGTCGCGGGGTCGAGGAACAACAGATAGAAGCACACCATCTGCGCGCTGAAATAGAACAGCTGATACATGGTGACGGCGATCATGATGTGCATGCTGATGCCGATGAAGAGGGCGAAGGGGCGCAGCCTGCGGACCCCGAAGAGCAGCGGCGCGAGCAGCTCGAAGCCGAGGGCGGTGTGCTGCAGCAGGGTCATCGCCCAGGTCGGCGTCACCCGCACGAACAGCGCCGCCGCGTCGGTCATGTAGATGTTCTGCAGCTGCGACCAAAGCACGTCGTCGCTGGTCAGCCAATCTCCGCGCAGCGACTTGCATACGCCGGAGGTCGCGTAGTGGAGGACGAGGGTCAGCTGGAGGATGCGCACCGGCCAGGCCGGCATCGTGTCGTCTGGCGCGGTCGCGGGCGCGAGGGCGAGGAGCAGCAGCGAGAAGATGAACAGGCGGTTGAGCGTGAAGGCCGAGATCGGGTCGACGAGGCTGACGTAGATGACCAGCAGGAGCGCCACGATCGTCGCGGGTCGGCGCAGCCAGCCGACCAGCGCCAGCGTGATGCTGCCGAACAGGCCGACGCCCAGCACCGGGAGCAGGGCAGGGGGCAGCAGCGGCAGCTGCGGGGCGTTGATGCGGTCGGCCGCGCGCGAGGGGTGAAAGCCGGCCGCGGTCAACCACTCCGCCGCGTACATCCAGCGGGCCAGCATGTAGATCGCCAGCATGAGCAGGATCGCCTGGCGAAACGCCGCGAGCCGGATCGCGGGCACCGGGCCGTACCAGTAGCTGTTCCAGCGCTCAACGAGGCGCATTCGCGGCCTTCCTCGGCGGCGTGTGCCGCGACATGATCTTGCTGCGCTTGGGCGGGAAGTCCGACAGCGGGGGCGGCCGGGCGTTGCCCTGCGGCGGCTCGTCGACGCTCGGGATCGTCCACGCCCACACGAAGCGCAGCTCGATCGGCTGCTTGCCGTCCGGGTGCAGCTCGGCGTGACGCCGATACAACCACGCCGCGAGCTCCTTGCGACCGCGCGACTTCTTGCCGTCCCACCGGGCCAGGAACCGCTGCAGCCGCGTGCGGTAGCCGAAGGGCTCCATCTCGAAGTACCCGGTCAGGTCGAGGGTCTCCCACGCGGGCTGCCCGAGGTAGCGCACCTCGACGTAGTAGGAGTTGCGCGAGCTCGGCCGGTCGGTGAACAGGCAGCTGATGTCGTGGCAACGATGGAAATTCCACGGCTCGCCGCGGATCGGCTCAGGCGAGACCACGCCGTGCCACACCACCGGCACGAGCCACAGCCCGATGAAGCCGGCGACGCAGAGCCGGTCGCGGAGCCGGGGCGCGATGGGGGGCATGGGAACCCCGGTTTGCCACGTGCACCGCGCGCTTGTCGAGAGGCCAGGGCGGGCCGGTCCGCCGGGCCCACGCCGACAGGGCGGCATTTTGTCGCGGCGGCGGCGAAGATGTGCGAAGAATAACGATCATGGTGATCGCTGGCAGACCCTGGGTCCTCGGTGTGAGCGCCATGCTCGGGGCGGCCTGCGGCGACAGCGGCGCAGGCGTGAGCGAGGGCGACCCGTCCTCCGCCACCGGAACCCTGCAGACCAGCCCGGCGACCGACGAGGGCCCCGGTAGCGACACCGCCACGCCGACCAGCGACCCGACCACCAGCGACCCGACCACCAGCGGGCCGACCAGCACGGGAGAGACCTCCCCGGTGACCGGCGGACCCGACACCGACGCGAGCACCGACGCGAGCACTGGCGAGACACCAGGGGACAGCAGCGGCACCGACGGGAGCGCGACCACCAGCGACAGCACCGACACCGGCGACGACGACACCGGACCGCCCCCGCGGCCCTGCGCGCTGGCCCAGGCCCACGAGCCCTGCGACGCCGACTCCGACGACCCCCTGCACGCGCTCGGCCTCGACTGCAGCTCGCTCGGCGGCGCCTGGGTCGACGCGCAGAACGCGGTCGCCGTGCAAAAGCTCGAGTGGAAGGCCGCGCCGGAGCAGCAGGGCATGCGCCCGTGGCAGGTCGCGCGCGCGTACGGCAGCTTCATCGACCCCGTCACGCAGAAGCCGTTCTGGTCGCCGCGCGAGGGCGAGAGGCTGCTGCTGATGAGCTCGGGCCTGCTGCCGGCCCCGGACGCGGACGGGGCCGTGGTGATCGCCGGCAACGCGGTCTACAACGACGTCGGCGGGGCGCCCTGGGACGACGACGAGATGCCGCCCTTGATGAGCCACAAGCCCGGCAGCCCCGATCCGAAGGGCTTCAAGAAGTGCGACGGCGTCGGCGACTGCTCGAACACGCTGCAGGCCCAGTGGGACCTCGGCGGCGGCGACCCCAACGATCGCATGTGGTTCAACTTTCAGCTCACCGCGCCGGCCCAGGCCAAGGGCGCGGTCGCCGACGCCAACGGCTACAGCTTCGACTTCGCGTACTTCTCTGCCGAATTCCCGGAGTGGGTGGATACGCCCTTCAACGATATCTTCGTGGTCTGGCAGACCTCGCTCGACTATACCGGCAACATCACCTTCATCGACGACCAGCCGCTGACGGTCACCGCCCTGTGGCCGATCGACTACCAGGGCGAATGCCCGCTGTTCGACGCGAAGTGCGTCGGCCAGGACCCGCACCTGGACGGCACCGGCTACACCAAGGAGGGCGGCGCGACCGGCTGGTACAAGGCCAGCGGCCGCGTCATCCCGGGCGAGACCTTCCGCCTCGCCTTTGCGATCTTCGACATGGGCGACTCGACCTACGACACCACCGCGATCCTCGACAACTGGCGCTGGGACTGCGAGGGCTGCGTGCCGACCGAGATCGACTTCTGCGAGATCGAGCCGCAGTGAGCCTCAGGCCACCTGCTGCAGCGCCGCGACCAGCGCGGGGACGTCGTCGGTCTCGCGCAGGCGGATCAGCGCCAGCGCGGCCGCGGTGGTCGGATCGGGCCGGGTGATCAAGCGCCCCAGC
>Ga0209480_10001273_pt1 | contig 18505 bp, 11 predicted proteins | sample JI61114C2DNA_FD_187501 | JGI IMG/M metagenome (GOLD analysis project Ga0209480, IMG submission 187501) | Wastewater effluent complex algal communities from Wisconsin, to seasonally profile nutrient transformation and Carbon sequestration -... | ecosystem: Engineered > WWTP > Effluent > Algae... | reverse complement strand
TTACCACATCGTATATAAAATTGTGATACCTTCAAACGAGATCGTTTTTTATGAACCCCAGGTACTATTTTTTTCCGGCTCTGCTTTTAATCATTACAGGATTATCCTGTACTACTGCATACCAGGGGCAATCACTTCAATATAAAGGATACAGGATCAGCAAATCCATGCCGGCTGATTCATCCGTACTGAATTTCCTGCAACCATTCAGTGACAGCGTGAATAACAGCATGAATATGGTCCTGGGTGTTTCTACGGTGAGCATGGAAAAGAAGCTGCCGGAAAGCAGCCTTGGTAATTTTATGGTAGATGCTTTTCTCACGATGGCCAGGGAGAAATACCATACGCAGGTAGACCTTGCCTTTGTTAATTTCGGTGGAATCAGGTTGACCCAGTTACCCGCCGGAAATATCACCCGTGGTAAAGTCTTCGAACTGATGCCTTTTGATAATCTGCTTATTTTACAAAAAGTAAAAGGGACCATCCTGCAACAGGTGCTTGACCTGATAGCGGCACGTGGCGGGTGGCCGGTGTCGGGTATGCGTATGCAGATCCGTAACGGGAAAGCGGTAAATGTACTAATCGGAGGTATGCCGCTGGATCCTGAAAAAGTGTATACTATCGCCAATTCTGATTTTATTGCAAACGGGGGGGATAATGCGGACATGCTTCGGAATATACCTCAAATCACAAATGGCTACCTGATGCGGGATGCGATTATTGATTATATCGCATGGCTGAACAGCCAGGGCAAAACGATTGCTGCAACCATTGAAAACCGGGTGACCCATGTTGAGTAGAAAACGATTTTTTAAACAGGCGGCACTGACAGCCAGCGGCCTTTTGGCCGGACCAGCATTACTGGAGGCTGCGGAGTATTTCAATCCACTCCGGCTGACCATCCTGCATACCAACGATACCCATAGCCGGTTGGAGCCCTTTCCCATGGATGGCGGCAGAAATCAGGGGATGGGTGGAATAGCATCCAGGGCCCGCCTGATCAGTCAGGTAAGGCAGGAGGAAGAACAGGTATTATTACTCGATGCAGGGGATATCTTTCAAGGCACTCCTTATTTCAATATATATAAAGGAGAACCGGAAATCAAAGCCATGACCCTGCTCGGCTATGATGCCTGTACAATCGGGAATCATGATTTTGATGCCGGTATGGAAAACCTGGCGACACAGCTGACCAAACATGCACGGTTTCCGATGCTGGTCTGTAACTATGATTTCAGCAGCACCCCGATGGAAAATAAAACCGAACCGTACCGGGTGATCCGGAAAGGCAAACTAACAATCGGTCTGCTGGGCGTGGGGATTGAAGGAAAGGGGTTGATACCGGATAACCTGTTTGGCAATACACGGTACCTGGATCCCGTGCAGAAAGCCAATGAGACGGCTGAATTTCTGAAAAAGAGCAAAAAATGCGATATGGTCATTTGTCTTTCACACCTGGGTAACCAATATAAGGAAACCGATAAACCGAGTGATGAAATACTGGCAAAAGAGAGTGAAAATATTGACCTGATCATTGGGGGACATACACATACATTCCTGGATCAGCCACAAGTATATAAGAATAAAAACGGGAGCGATGTGGTGGTCAATCAGGTGGGATTTGCCGGCCTGATTCTTGGTAGACTAGATTTTGAATTTACCAAATTTTCAGGCAAAAAACTGGTAAAAAATCACGCAATTCAGGTTTCACAAAAATCAGGTGGATAAAATTTTTTTTTAGGAAAGAAATAGTGATATTCGCCTCCCTGTACAACTTTTTTAACTGACCTGTCGAGAAGATTTTTAGCGGAGTGATTCAGGAAAAACTATAGTTAACCCGACATAAACTGCTTACAGACTGATGGAGAAAAATGCTGATAAAATCTGGTCAAATTGTTTGAAGATCATCAAGGATATTGTTGAATGGCAGCATTTCAAGACCTGGTTTGAGCCTATTAAACCGGTTTCCATTAAGAATAATGTGCTCGTCATACAGGTTCCCAGCCAATTCTTTTTTGAATACCTGGAAGAACATTACGTAAATTTATTAGCAAAGACACTGAAACGGGAACTGGGAAAAGAAGCGCGGCTCGAATACCGGATCATGGTGGACAGCGGTAACAGCAAGAACAAGCCGGTAACGATGGATGTCAGTGGGCAAGGATTTAAAACTTTTTCAAATAACGAAATGGATTTTCCGCTCGTCATAAACAACCCTGTTAAGAACCCGTTTGTCATACCGGGTCTTAAGAAGATGCAGATTGATCCGCAGCTGAATCCGAACTATACATTTGAAGCATTTATTGAAGGTGATTGTAACCGGGTGGCCCGCAGAGCCGGTAAAACGGTGGCGGAAAAACCAGGGGCCAATTCCTTTAATCCGCTGGTGATCTATGGCGGGGTAGGATTGGGTAAAACCCACCTGGCTCAGGCAATCGGCAATGAAGTAAAAAGACTGCATCCCAACAAAGTGGTCTTATATGTAAGTTCCGAGAAGTTCATCAACCAGTTTATGGATCACAGCCGGAACAATGCGATCAATGATTTCATCCACTTTTACCAGCTGATCGATGTCCTGATTCTCGATGATGTGCAGTTTTTTGCCAAAGCCGAGAAATCCCAGGATGCCTTTTTCGCCATATTCAACCACTTACATCAGTCGCAGAAGCAACTGGTGCTTACTTCCGACAAATCACCCAAAGACCTGGATGGGGTACAGGAGCGCCTGCTCAGCCGTTTCCGTTGGGGTCTGAGTGCCGACCTTCAGGTTCCGGAATATGATACCCGGATCGAGATCCTGGAGCGGAAAATGAAGAATGACGGTCTGGAGATGCCCAAGGAAGTGGTAAAGTACATTGCTTATAATATCAGTAATAATGTCCGGGAACTGGAAGGTGCCCTGATTTCACTGTTGGCACAATCTTCGCTGAACAGAAGAGAGATTGATTTAGATCTCGCCAAAAAAGTGTTGCGCAACTTTGTAAAATCATCCAGTAAGGAAATTACCATCGACACCATCCAGAAAATGGTTTGTGAGTATTTCGATGTGCCCTACGATAAGCTGTTGCAGAAGACCCGCAAACGCGAGATCGTACAGGCCCGCCAGATTACCATGTACCTGGCCAAAGCGTTTACCAAGAATTCACTGAAAACGATAGGGGAGCATTTCGGCGGACGCGACCATACCACCGTTATCCACTCCTGCCAGACCGTAAAGGATCTGATGGATACCGATGGCGTATTCAGGGAAAATGTGCTCGAACTGCAGCAGAAAGTACAGCTGGCAGCGATGTAAACGACTCAACAGCAAGCCAAAAAATATTGTTCCCGGACACATTTATGTCGTCCGGGTTTTTTTTGAGGGGAACCCTGTTCCCGTTTTCATTTTTTTTGGGATTTGTTCCCGGTATTTTGGATTATAATCCCGGTTATTCATATTTTTGCAGCCCCGGAAATGATTCCGGAGTCCTTTTGGAGAGGTGCCTGAGTGGCCGAAAGGGCCGGTTTGCTAAACCGTTATACGGACTTAAATCTGTATCGAGGGTTCGAATCCCTCCCTCTCCGCCTTCGCCCTCCGAAGCAATAGCCTCGGAGGGCTTTTTGTTGAATCTACTTAAATAGAAATATTTCAGCAGGGCTACGGCGGACAAGTCCGCATATATAAAGCCCTCCGGCTATTGCGAAGGAGGGTTCGCCCTCAAGCTATTGAGAAGGGTTTGGCCCTCCGAAGTTTAAATTTCGGAGGGCTTTTTATTTTACATAAATTTGGATTGAACAAAATTACTTTCATAAATGACTACATCATTAGTAAGGGAAAAGCTGTATGATTATATCCGGGTGGCTGACGATAAAAAGATAAAAGCCATTTTTATGATGCTGGAAGATGAGATTACAGAAGAACTGGAATGGTGGAAAGATAAAGGGTTCACTAAGGAGCTTGATAACAGGTATGCGGCATGGGCGGGCGGGAAAGAAAAAGGGTATTCAAAAATGGATATAGATGATTCCATCGACCAATTGAAGAAAAAGCGGGCCGCGAAATGATGTATCAAATCGAATTCCTCAGAAAATCACGATTAGAGCTTCTGGCAGCCTGGGAATGGTATGAAGACAAGCAGCCAGGATTGGGGGATAAGTTTAAACATCAGGTTGATCTTCGTATTAATGAAATCGAACGGAACCCGAGAAGATACCCCGAAAGAAAGAAAAATTACAGGGAAGGCATTGTAAAAGGCTTTCCCTATTTAATCATCTACAGGGTACAGGGAAGGCAAAAGAAAATTGCAATTGTTTCCATTTTTCACACAAGCAGAAGTCCTAAGAAGAAAAAATAGTAGTCAGCTTATAAACCACTTAGCCCAATAGCAGGTTTCCCCGCGCTTATAAATACCCTTCCCGGGGTATAAAAGAATCCGTTTTCAACCAATAACTTTAATAGTATGAAACAGGTATTACTTCTTTTCATACTCTGCGTTTATACGTCCACCTCTTTTGCCCAGGATAAAATGGCCCTGCTGGTGGCTGTCGGCCAATACCCGCCTGCCAGCAGGGTTCGGCCGATTGCTTCCCTCACGGATTTGAAATACATAAAGGCCGCGCTGAATAAGCATGGGTTCACGGATAAGAACATCCAGACCCTGATCAATGCCAAAGCCACCCGGCAGGGAATCCTGACCAGCCTGTCAGCCATGGCCCGTAAGGCAAAGAAAAATGATGTGATCGTAATCAGTTTCGGGAGCCATGGTCAGCAGATCCGCGACCAGCGTACGGTAGAGCTGGGCAAGGATGAAGATGATGGGTATGACGAAGCCCTGCTCCCCTATGACGCGAAAGGTACGTACAGCCCCACAGGCTACCGTGGAGAGAAGCACCTGCGGGATGATGACCTTTTTCCCATACTGCAGGAGATACGCCGCAAAATCGGTAAAGGGGGCAGTTTGCTGGTGCTCATTGATGCCTGTCATTCCGGTACCGGCACACGGGCCGACGATTTCCCCGCTTCCAGGGGCGAACCGGTTCCTTTTCCGGATCCCGAGAATCCCTATAATCCGGCCGATGTTTCAGATATCGATAAAAAAGAAGCCTTTCTCGACATACAGGCCGATAGTCTGTCCAATTTGGTCGTAATCAGTGGTTCCGGTCCGCACCAGATCAATAAACAGGTCTTTGTAAATAATGAAGAAGTAGGCGCTCTCTCCTATGGTTTTTATAAAGCCATGACTGAAATGGCTGCGGGAAATGATTATGCAGTTTTGTATGAGAAAATTAAATCTTCCATACAGGCGATTATTCCGGATCAGTTGCCCATGATTGAAGGCAATACTCACCAGGAAATTTTCAGTGGACGCTATCTGCCCGTTCGCGAGCGTAATATCATCCGGGTTGGATTGAAAGACGCGGCTGCCGCTTCTTCCGATTCCGTATTTACGTTGAACCGGGGATTGATGGATCAGCTGGCCGTGGGTGTAACAGGAACCATTTATCCACTGGGAAAGGAAACACCGGTTGGCACGGCTGTCATCCGGAAAACAAGCCCTTTCAGCAGTGTGGGGGTAGCTTCCGTTTTGTTAAAGAAATCGGAGACCTATGAATTGAGATTAAGTGAAGCCAGTTACGGGAGCCTGTCTGCCTTGTTGCAATTTGACAAGCAGGATAAGTTGCCTTCTGTGGCAGAAAAGCAGGTTCGTAAAATTTTATCACCTTTTGCCTATATAACGTTCAGTGATCAGCCCGCCGATTTCCAGCTCCGCCAGGCAACAACTGCTGCGGGCCGCCAGTTGGAATTGATGGACCGGAATAATCAATTAGTCTGGTCGGCTCCGTTAACTACGGCCGATACGGTAGCCACGGCCGATCAGTCGCAATTAATCCGTGGTATACGGAATGCCTTGCAGGTAAAATATCTCCGCACGATGCCCGACGGGGGTGAACTGGCGCAATTGGTAAGTGCTGAAATACTGGCCGGAGAAAACATGAACGGGGGGAGTCCTGTATTGATTGAGGGAGACCGGTATTCATTAAAGCTGGTCAATAAAAGTGAACATAAATTATTCTTTACCGTGTTGGATATTTATCCGGACAATAAAGTAGAAGTGTTGTACCCTTACAAAGGGAAAGAACCGGCGGATTACAGTATTGAGAAAAAAAGTTTTGTGGAACGTAAACTGTCTGTGAGCAAGGGCTCGCCGGCGGGTGTAGAGTTTTTGAAGATTATTGTATCAAAAGAACCGCTGGATCTTCGGGGCGTTTTTGAGCAGAAGGTGCAGCGGGAAAATATGCAATCCTTCCAGGTGATGCTGGATGATCTCTTCAGCCGGCGTGATGGAAATGAGCCGGTAAGAGCGGATGTATCCGCGATTAAAATGGAGGAGATTGGCATTATTACGGTTAATTTCACGATCAGGAAATAATCCAGGTATGCGACTGCTTAAAAAAACAGGCTTTGTTTTATCATTTTTCTTTTCGGCGGTGCTGGCGGTGGCTCAGGAACCCATCCGTACTGAATCCCGGGAACTGTGGCTGCCCATTAGCCATACATATAAAGAGAAGGATACATTAGTTGCTTTTCTTCCGGGAGTTAATAATATCGGACTACAGAGCCGGCTCCTGGCGAAAGCTTATCAGTCTGCGTCCGATGCAGTACCTGGCGTAAGCCCGGAAAAAGAATTCATGGAAATCGGGTCCGGTTATATTTATTTCGATAAAGAGATTCAGGCGGCATTAATCCGTCTTTATAATCCGGCAGACACATTAGGCAGGGGCGATATGATCAACCTGAAACTGCAGGTACCGGTGTTGCCTTACCGTAGTATATTTTCTGATCTGGCTTTTAACGGCATCATCTTTACAGATGCAGAGAAAACACCATTGTATACACTCGGGTATTTGATGTATAACGATAGCCGTAAACTGGAAGATTCTTTATTCGGGGTCATAGCGAAAAGTTTGCATACCACGTATGAACTGGTGAAGGACCGGCCTGAATTGCCGGCTTCGTTGCTGGCAAAAGTGCAAGCGGGTCGTTTTAAGAACCGGATACCTCTCGAGATCATTCGTGATGTGACCCGGAAGGACCTCGAAGCATTCTTCATGTATACGAAAGCCTACCCGGTCGGGTACATGGGTAAAAATTACCGGGCCAGTGAAAGTTTTGCCGGATGGCTGATCAGCAACAGCCCTTATAGTGTGGGTGAAGTAAAACAAGGGCTGTTTCCCTTTTATAAAAATCCGGTGGAGTTCAGGAAACGATTACCGGAATATAAAGCAGATGTCCTGAAAGAACATACGGCCAGTACCCTGGCCACGGATGTAATCGGACTCTCAGATGCCTTTAAGTTTGAAGAAGCACATCAGCTTTCAGATTTTACCATCGCCTTGGCTGAAGGGGTGAATGATACGATAGCAAAACCCATGGTCTATATCTGCAAGGCCCAGGTATACCTCGACCAGGAAAAATATATGGAGTCGGTCGCCTGGTGTGATAAAGCGATCAAAGCGGCCCTGATGGCCGGTAACCGGGATATTGAAATCCAGGCCATCATCAAGAAAGGATATTGTTATTTCAAAGTATCAAAGTACCCGCAAACGGAATCGGTGCTGAACAATGCCGTAGAAAAACTAAATCAGTACCGGACCATACTCGGCGAGCGTATTTATAATAATAATCACCGGAAAATACTGGAGTACCGGTCTTCGATCCGCTATAAAGCGGGCAGGTACGATGAAGCCTTACAATTACTGGATTCCGCCATCAGTTTTAACAACAGGATCAACAGTTATGATGCCCAGATTTCCAATGCGGGGTATTATGGATTTATAGGAAAGGTATATAACGATCAGGGTAAACCGGGTGAGGCCCTCATCGCTTTACAAAATGCGGCGACGATTTACCGAAATAACAGTGATCTGCTGAATAGCGCAATTACGGTGAATGATATCGCCTACAGCTATTATAAGCAGGGCAATTACCGGCAAAGCATTGAACAGGCCGGAAAGGCAATGAATAATTTAATGGAGCAGCAGGATTTTAATAATGCCGGCTATTCCATGTCCCTGACCGGTTCCTGTTACTGGCAAATGGGCCTGTATGATTCGGCGTTGTCGGCCCATCATGCTTCCGTCGCTTTACGGGAAAAGAGCGGCAATAAAAGCGGGCAGGCTTATTCCTGGACCAGGCTGGGGGATTTATATAAAGAGAGCGGGTCGAAAAAATTGTCTATGCAGGCTTATGCTAAAGCCGCCGAATTATACCGGTCGCTGGCCGATAGTGCGGGCATGGCCGAAGTGTATACTGCCAGGGGACAGGTATACCTGGATGATGAAAATTTTAAGAATGCCGCCATTGAATTTGAAAAGGCCAATGGGATCAGTCATAAGTCTACGGTAGAAGCATTGTATAAACTCGGTATTTCCTGGTCCTCGATCGATAGTGTGAAGGCCAGAAAATATCACCAGGAGGCCCGGTTGAATAGTATCAGCGACGGAAATACCGAATACCAGTTCTATGCCAGCGGGGCATTGGCCCGTTTGGCGTATAGCAATCAGGATAAGACGACCGGAGATTTTTACTATGATGAATGTAAGCGGTTGAGTAAACAAATGAATACCGCCATTGCGGACGCCCAGTGCCTCTCCTTATTGGCGTATAAATATGAAGCGGATACACAGCTGGACAGTGCTTTGTTGTATTACCGTAAGGCCATGGCGATTACGGACACGGTAAACCGGAGTAGTTCGGTGGATCACATGAATAATATCGCTTCCATTTATATTGCCATGGGCGATTTCCGGGAAGCAGAGGAAATACTGAACCTTGCTATCCGCGTGGCCAGGGAAATTTCCGACAGCCTTTCATTAGGGAGTACGCTGCAGTTTAGTTCTTTTCTCTATTCAAGAACAGCCGAGTTTGCCAAAGGCCTGGCCAATAACGACAGTGCCCTGGCTATTTTCACCAAGTCCGGTCACCAGATCCGACTGGCAGGTACATATGCAACAAGGGCAACCCTGTATAGCAGTATGGGTGATAATAAAGCATCCATCCTGGCCAATCTTTATGCCGACAGTCTCTATAATGAGGAGTTACAAAAGAAACAGCAGGGGATTCTCTATAATAATATCGGTATTGTCTATATGAGCCAGGGAGATTATCCAACCGCCCTGAAATACCTGCAAAAATCGCTGGCTACTCTGCCAAAGGGAGTCATCAATGAAGACTATCTGCTGACACAAGGTAATGTGGCGGAATGCTATATCGGTTTAAAAAAGTATAAAGAGGCAAGATCCCTGTTAATGGACTACCTGCCCAAGGCCCGCAAGATGAAACTGAACCGCATTGCCTCCGGCATGGCGCAGGTAGCCGGTAAACTCAGTCTGCAAGAAGAGAAAATCAGCGAAGCTATCAGCTACTATACGGAAGCCTGGCAATTTGCTTCAGCCAGCGGGGAAAAGGAAAAGTCATTGGAAGCCTTAATCAACCTGGGCCGGATTTACCGGAAACAAGGGAACCCGGATACCGCAGCCGCTCGTATTCGTGAAGCGGTGGCGCTGTCAGTGAAATACAAAATGGCTGGCGGCTGGGAAGCATTTTATGAATCAGGGCTGTTTTCATACGAAGCAAAGCAATATGACACTGCGGTGGTTTATTTCAAGGAGGCCGTCGGGTTGCTGGAAACGCTGACGGATAAACTGTATGGAGGAGAGGCGGCTAAAAAGATATTTAATAATGATCCCCGCAAAGCGGATTTATTTAATAAGATTACTTTCTCCTATTATAACCTGGGAGATATTAATCAGGCCTGGTCCTATGCCAATCGAAGCAATATTGCTGGCATCCGGGAATTGTCCGGTTCGTTGACCACGAACTCCAGTGACGCCGAAAAGAACGAGGCCTTGAAGAAATTATTTTCACTGCAGGAATCAAAGAAGGCATTGGAAGGAACCCTGGAAAAACAGGAAGGCGTAGCCAGGCAGGAAACGTTGAAAAAAATAGAAATCCTGGAAGCGGATTACAATAATTTCTTATCCGATGTGGTGGAGCTGTATCCTGACCTGGGTACCTATTTCAGTAAATCGAATGCGGATGAATTCAATAAGTATAAATCAAAACTGCCTGCGGATGTGGCGGTGGCCCTGTACCTGCTGAATGATAAAACGCTGATGATTTTTACCCTGACAAAAGAAAAGCTGGCCGTGGATACCATGACGGTGGACCTGGCGCCCCGGATCAGCCGCTTTATTGAAGCAATTAAAAACACCAATAAGCAAACAGGAACGGGTCCTTTATCCCTGCGTTCTGATCCGGTAGATGAGGACAAAACAGCCAGCACGGCGGATTTCACCGATCTCTCCGGTGATTTGTATCAGGTGCTGATTCAATCTGTGGCCGATAAAATCAACGGGAAAGAGAAGCTTTGCATCATACCAACCGGGGTATTCAGTAACATGCCATTTCAATGTCTTGGGAAAAAACAGGAGGGCGGTTCCTTCCGGTTCCTGATCGAGGATCATACAGTTTTTTATACCAATAAAATGTCGGTGTTTTCTGACAGTATGCAACTGCCGGTAGCAAAGAATAATTATTCTTTTGCGGCATTTGGGGTACCGGATGCCACCCTCCGCTTTAATATCAGTGAAGTAAAGACGATCGGGAAAATGCTGGGTTCGGATTCCACCGTATATACAGATACAAGGGCCACAGAGAGCATGGCCAAACAAAGCCTGGTGACTAAAAAGTATATTCACTTCGCCACTCATGGAGTACTGAATTATTCTTCAGACTATTCCATGTCTTATCTCAAGCTGTTGCCGGATAAAGACAGTACCAAGGGTAATAATGGCAAACTGACCATGCGGGAGATTCAGCGTCTCGGGATTACGGATTGCAGCATGGTTATTTTATCGGCCTGCCAGACAGCAGTAAGCAAGGAACTGGTAAAAGGCTGGAGCATCTCACCCGCGAATTCATTTCTGATCAGTAATGTAAAAACAGTGGTGGCCAGTCTGTGGAAAGTGGCGGACGAACCTACCAGTTTGCTGATGCAGTACTTTTACGAGAACCTTCCCGTCATGGGCAAAGCGGAAGCTTTAAGGCAGGCACAGGTGCGGCTGAGTAAAGATCCACGTTTTGTGCATCCTAATTATTGGGGTGCCTTTGTACTTTATGGGGATTGGCGTTAAAATACCCTTGGTAGGGTATATCCTGTATTGCGTAGATAAATTACATTTATTCCTAATAAAATTGAAAACTAATGAGAAAGGTTCTAATCATTGTATTACTGTTTGCTGTAGCCAGCATTCAGGGTAATGCCCAGATAAAGGAATTGGGCGAGAAGCGGCCCTCCAAAGCGCCTTGTACCACGCTGGTAGGGGATGTGATGCTGCCAGGTATGGCGGATACAAGTGGCGGAAGGCAGGTGGTGGACAATTACAAAACCTGGGAGAACGGTAAAATACTCCTGGTTAAGTTCATGAATAATGAAGGAAGCCCGGCTATCCGGGAGCGGATTACCCGCTATGCAAAGGAGTGGGAGAAATTTGCCAATATCACACTGAAATTTGTTCCGGATAATACCCCGGTTACCAATTCTCCGCATACGGCTGGGAGCCGGCGTGATAAACTCGGACACAATTCAGCGGTGGGAGTTGATAATGATCAGCGTACACAAGCCCGCCAGACTATGAATCTCGATACGAGTGATTTTCTGGATCATGATTTTTTTATCAATGAATTAAAAACCGGCGGCCCCTTCTATAAATTCCTGCAGGCAAAAGGGAAAGACCTGACGAAGTATACCTACCCTCAGTTCTATGATGATATTATTGATTATCCATCTCCGGTTCCCCGTTTTAAAGAAAAAGTTGCCAAAGGAACCACTATGCACGAATTTGGGCATGCACTGGGTTTATTGCACGAACAAAGCTATCCTGGTGCGATCAAGTGGAATAAGGATACCGTCTATAAGTATTATGAACGCCATGATTGGGATAAGGAAAAAACGGATTTTAACGTATTAGAGGTAAGCGAACAGTTCTTCACCAATGGTACCGCCTATGATCCTAAGTCAATCATGCACTATTCTATACCTTCCTGGCAGACACTAGACGGATTTTCAGTGGAAGAGAATTATGAAATATCTGACGGGGATAAGCGTATCATCGCTGCCATGTATCCGAAGGGCAAAAAAGTATCGGACCTGGCTGTGCCCAAAGTAATTGTATCGAATTTTGTAAAACTGGAAGTGAAAAAGGACGATGTGAAAAAAGCATTGATCATTACACCTTATTTTAGTGTTAAAACCGGCGCCAAACTGGCTAATGCATTTTATGTGGTCCGGTTAACTACAGAAGATGGCCGGTATTATATATCGACGTCCAGCCTGAAATACAACTGGGGGGGTAACAGCGGCACTTATCTTAAAATGAATCTGTTGCCGAACACCAGTAAAACATATAATAAACTGCCTAAAAAAGACCTGCAACTGGTGTTCCCTTACAAGGAAATACCGGAACTGGCCGGCAAGAATTTCAGGGTGGAGTTTACCGTATACCAGGATAATGTAGCCACTGGTAAACTGGACCGGTTTGTAACGTATTCGCTTTCTTCGCCGCTGAGCCTGGTCCGGTAAGCATAAGGAGGCAGTACAATAATAAAGGCTGTTTTAACTGTGTTTCAGCGTCCGTAATACCATAATCTGGTTTAACCGGCTGAAAGACAGTTGAAACAGCCTCTTTTTTTCTTTTAGAATACAAAAAGAAATCTCCGGCTTTTAACCGGGAAGCCTGTATATTTGCACTCCCCTGAAATACGGGGTGTGCGGGAGGTAGTTCAGCCCGGTAGAATACCTGGTTTGGGACCAGGGGGTCGCAGGTTCGAATCCTGTCCTCCCGACGAATCTCATCTATCACGTTGATAATCAAACTTTGTTCAGGTGAATGCCTGGTGAGTGAATTGAAAGGTGAATGATGAGCATTGAGAAAGAAAAGTAATTTGATAGTCAAATCGATGAATTAAAAAATCGATGGGCTGTCTTCCCGACAACTTTCTTTCTTTCGGAAAGTACAAATGACGGTAGATCAATGATCTACCGTTTTTTTATGCACAACAGAGTTCAATCATTCACAAATCAATTCACCTGTCAGGTGAATGAATCTGGTGAATGAATTTCCCCTTCACCAGTCACTATTTTTGGATTATTCACATTGCGAATTGTACTGAAGAGCGTGATTTTTTAACCAAAAAAGTGAGTGATGGAAAGTACAAAAACATTCAGTGTACGGTTTATTCTCCGTTACACTATTGCCAATTCATCGGATGCCGCTATCTATTGCAGAATTTCTTACGACAAGAAACGGGCTGAGATATCTGCTGACCGAAGTATTGATCCAAAATGCTGGAACCCGGAAAAGCAGATCGCAACCGGGTCCAAAGAGTTAATGAACCGAATCAACCCACACCTGGAAGAAATCCGGTTCAAACTGACCGAGTGTTACTACAAATTAAAAACACAGAACAGCTATATTACTGCAGAGGCCATTAAACGTCTTTATACGGGTGAGGAGAAAGTGACCAACTCGCTATTGTCATTATTCGAATACCACGCCCTTAATTCAAAAGAGGTGTTGAAGTGGGGTACCTTAAAAAATTACTCTGCCACTGAAAAGTATGTCCGGAGGTTTTTAAAAGAGCGATACAGAACAGATGATATTCATCTGTCCGAACTCAACTATCAGTTCATCACGCAATTTGACCTGTTCCTCCGGACCACGGAACCACTGGAAAGCTTCAATCCTCTCAGCAACAATGGTGTGATGAAACATATGGAAAGACTACGTAAAGTAGTTACAATGGGTTTTAAATTGGAGTGGATTCCTAAAGATCCTTTTCTTCTCTACAAACTGAAATTTCACAGAACTGAAAGGGAGTTCTTACTGGAAGAAGAAATAGAAGCTTTGAGAAATGTAAAGCTAAAAAATACGAAACTTGAAAAATGCCGGGACATTTTTCTTTTTGCCTGTTATACTGGTCTTGCCTATATCGACCTTGTAACACTCAATGCCAGTAATATACTGATGGGTATAGACGGTGAACTCTGGCTCCGAACTTCCCGGCAAAAAACAGATACCAAAGTAAGTGTCCCATTGCTCCCCCAGGCCATCGATATCCTGAATAACTATAAAGACAGGCCGGAGTTAGTAAAAAAAGGCCGTGTCCTACCTTATATCTCTAATCAGAAAATGAATGACTATCTGAAAGAGATAGCGACGGCATGTAACATTAATAAGAATGTGACCTTTCACGTCGCCCGTCACACTTTCGCCACCACCGTGACATTGAACAACGGCATACCCATTGAAACCGTGAGCAAGATGCTGGGGCATACCAAACTTTCCACCACCCAGATATATGTGCATGTACTTGAAAGAAAGATCAGCGATGACATGAAGCAGTTAAAAGAAAAGTTTAAGAGGAAAGAAACTCCAAAGCTTGTTGCTATTTAATTAACCCAAACTCAATTTAAAGTCATGAACACAAAATCATATATACAGTTTATTACCGATCTTAAGAAAAGTATCGTTCAAAGCAGGTACCAGGCAGCAAGGCTTGCTAACCGGGAGCAACTACTCCTATACTTTAAAACAGGCAAGATGCTGTCAGAAAAAGTAGCGAAGGAAAAATGGGGAGCTAAGGTATTGGAACAAATTTCAGACGACCTCCAAAAGCAGCTTCCGGGTATTAAAGGCTTCTCAGTGAGAAACCTAAAAAACATGCGCCAGCTTTATGAAGCTTACGAAAATTCCGTAATTGGGCAGTCGTTGTCTGCCCAATTGCATGTTGCTGATAATCAGGCTTCTGTATTTGTGCAGTCTGTGTCTGCCCAAATTGATGATTTTTTTGGAATTAGTTTTTCTCATCATATTTCAATACTAAATAAATGCACCTGCCTCGAGGAGCGAAGCTACTATATTCAACAATCTGCAACTGAGTTATGGTCCTTGTCAGTATTGGAGCATAAGATTGATAGTCGGCTATTTGAAAAACAGGGGTCTCTACCGAACAATTTTCCTAAAGCTATGGCTGGCGATCTAAAATCATCAGCTGCGCAAATATTCAATGATGAATATTTGATGGACTATATGAATCTTGGCGATGAAGATTCGGAGCGGGATGTTGAAGATAAGATTGTCCTTAATATCAGGAATTTCATTCTTCGTATGGGAAAAGGGTTTTCATTTATCGGTAACCAGTTTCGAATGGAATTGAACGGCGATGAATTCTTTATTGACCTTCTGTTTTTCAATCGTCACTTGCGATGTCTCGTTGCATTTGAACTAAAGAAAGGAAAATTCAAACCAGAATATACCGGCCAACTAAATTTTTACCTGAATGTCTTGGATGAGAAATTTAAATTACCGGAAGAAAATAACAGCATTGGTATAATACTCTGCAAGGAGAAAAATAATACCGTTGTTGAATTTTCAGTGAAGAGTATTGAGAAAGGAATGGGTGTGGCTACATTCAGAACATCAAAAGAAATACCACAGGAAATGAGAGGAATCCTGCCTGATGCCAAATCGATTTCAGCATTTCTTTAATTTAATTTTGCTTAATGAATATTATCGTCCCCCAAGGTGAATATAACAGCGTTACAAGTCCAGATACCATTAGTTCGGGTGGGTTCTGCACCTGTTTTGTTACCGGAGTTTGGGACCGGAAATTAAAAAGAGCGCACATACTACATGATGATGCTCCATTTATGCACCAGGATTTGCCCAAGTTCCTTGATATGATACTTGCCGAAAGCAATGCCGTTGATCTGACAATTAAAGTTTACGGTGGCGGGGAGAATGAGTTACTAGAAGACAATTATGTTGCAGAAAACAGGGAGTATGTTCAAAGTATTTTCAAGCAGTATAAACTCACTCCCCTCGAAATCCGATTCTTTGATTCGATTGAAGGAGCGGAATTGATCATTACGGAAAGCGGTGAGTTTATTCTGAATCCGGTTTAGACAAAAGCAACAGTAACGGTTGTAGCAAATACTGAGTACATCAGGGGATATTCGTAAATTTGGTGTCCCCATTGAATTTAGGGTGTTGAGCTATGCCGAGTGTATCCAGAAACAGTCCCTGTCCTTGCGGTAGTGGGAAAAAGTATAAAAGATGTTGTATTGACAAGCCCGTACTTACCCAAAGTATGATTCGGGGGTTTTTTGACAAACATGCCAGCAAACAAGATGCCCATGCAAAAGCTGAATCCCAGATTTTGAAAAAGTATAATTCTGCCGATGTTTTTAAAGTTCTAAGCTATCTCCAACTGCAATCTACCAATCATGGCAAGAATATAAGACTAGAAAATCTCGTTACTGAGTTGATCCGCGATGTCAGGATTCATCACGACACAACAAATTACACAGAGCTTCTTAGAGACATCAAAAAAATATGCAAAAGGAATTGGGCAGAAGATCCACCGGAAGAATTTTTTACTGAAAATATCATTTTTGAAAACGATAATCATATTGTATTCCCAGGTATTTCCACCGGGGCACCCGAGATCGTTCAGGGTTTAATTCATGCTATCCAGTTTAAGAACGGCCTGCCTGAAACCTTTAAGGTAAAAGTCAAAGAAGGGCTACGTTTAATTCTTTCTCTTCATACCAGTATTGCCAAAGCACTGAAACTGACACATCGCATGTTTGAAGAACAAATTGGAGAAGAACTCACAATACCTGATGAATCTATGGTCCGTGAGAATGTGAATTTATTTTCCTGGACGATGGAAGAAATGGATAAATTATCTGAAGCGCTGAACATACCCAATGACACTATCGATCAATTTATTTTTGATTCCTCAAAACATGCATTGAATTTCCAAGATCCCAATCAGAACCCCTTATTGCAATACCCCCTGGTAAAATGGGGTAACGAAGTAATTCTATTGCTCCCTACCGTTGAATTGGCTTGTTTAAACGATTTCATTATCCGGCAGGCACGAACTTTTAATTGCTTAGATACCCTATTGGAGGAATACGAAAAGCACAGCAGAAATGAATTACTATCCTATTTCGGACGGATGCATTGGAGGCCGCAAAGGTTCGCCTTCTCTGTGAACGACCTCCCAACTACTTTCCTGTTGGATCAAAACCTGTGGAGAATCGATATCAATAAGCTGGTTTATGTGACAATGGTAACTGAGAATCCTGATCATACGATCGATACCCGCCACCGTGGCAATATTTCAATGGCCTATTATAAAAAAGTGGAAGCAGAAACTGCAGCAATAAAAAAAGAGTTTCCTAATCATCAGGTTCTGGTTGTTTGTATCATCAACAAATCAAGGTCGCTTGGTGTGCTTGGCCTTGCGCTTCAACGATTCAAAAACTCCGAATTTCAACTTTTCTTTGGTATACAGGAACTACAGGTGCTTACCAGAGTTTGGGAGTTTGATCGCCTGACTTTGTGGAAGTATGCCAAATACTTGGATGCAGCCGAAAGTAAAATTGAATTTGCACCACTTCAAACGCATTATTCTAAATTCAAATGGTATAAACGAAACGATGAATCCTTTTTTGATCCGGATGAAAAGCCATTTGCAATGGCTATGTTCGGATTTGAAATTGAAAGCGAGATTAAGAGACAGGGTGTGATGAAGATGGATAAAATCGGGATTCACATGCCGGGAATTGAAGAGGATATTCTTGTCCCTTGCTACAGAAAGGATGAGTACTATCCATCATATATTTCTCAGGCTGTTCACTACGGTCATTTTCATAGTTGCTTTCTAAAATATACTTGTCCAATCTGGTTTATTCCCGCTAGTCCAGAACACATGGGAGCAGAAATTTATATTAATGGCCTTTTATACTGGTTAAATGAAATGTATGATGAGGCGAAGGATTACATTAACCAATTGGGGACCCGACCGGTACTTTTCTCGATAAAATTGGATAAGGAATTTCAAACATTAAGGGATCTCAGTGAATATGATGATCGTGAGACTAATATTAAGTATCAAATAAACAAAGATGCGAGGGTTATTCATCTTGAAATTCCAATTGGTATTGTGCAGTTCTTATCACGCCCAAACAATGAAGGCGAACAGCAACTAATGGCTTTTATCTTGGACATGCTCGGATTGCTAATGGAAGCCACCGGAACAGGCAAACCGCTTGATCAATATAGCAGAAATTACATTGTACAAAATACTGTTCCTCTTGGTCCACAGAAAATGATGATCATCGCAACCGGTGACCGTGACCCTTGTGTTGCGGAAATTGATATCGATGACCCCAGAATGATCCCCAAATGTGATGTTTCCTATATATTGCAAAACCAGGTAGAATGGCTGGGTTATAAGACCTCCATTCCATTGAAAATTCCGGACAATGCAGGGAAAATGAAATTGTTTGAGGACCTGGTCTCTCTTCACTATAAAAAGTTGTGTTCAGAGCTAAAGGAGTATGATGGTCTTCCCTTATTGCTATTTCTTATGGGACGCCATGAGTCCCTT
>Ga0209480_10001272_pt1 | contig 18570 bp, 19 predicted proteins | sample JI61114C2DNA_FD_187501 | JGI IMG/M metagenome (GOLD analysis project Ga0209480, IMG submission 187501) | Wastewater effluent complex algal communities from Wisconsin, to seasonally profile nutrient transformation and Carbon sequestration -... | ecosystem: Engineered > WWTP > Effluent > Algae... | reverse complement strand
AAAAAAAAATAAAGTGCCTGCGGTGGTGTTAGTTTTTTGCAAAATTAAATTCTATAATTTTAACATTTTTTTTCTCTTTGCAAACCTAACGGAAAATAAAAAAATGTATTTTTACAGAATTGAAAGACGTTCTTACAGAAAAGGAAAGCCTCGGGCGAGGCAAATGTTGTGTAGTTGTGGATAAGTGTTGATCCGCTAGCGGAGAAGTTCCCGAATTGGAATCCGTACAACTACACAATGAATAATCCTATCAATATGATTGACCCAGATGGTAGAGCACCTGAACCACCAAGTTGGTTAAAAGCAGCCTATAATAGACTTAAGTCAGATTGTACTCCAACAAGTTATGAAAAAAATAAGTTTGACAAAGATGTGGTTCAGCCACTAAAAAGAGCATTAGATAAAGTAGAGGATTTTGCAACGAATGGTGTTATGTTTTGGGTTGCTAAAAATGACCAAAAAAAAGATGGTCTTGTTAAACCTCGTGAACCTAAGGATAGGTCAAAAGTAGCAACAGCCGATGCAAGCGCAACAAATACATTGATAACTTTAACAGGAACTAATAGTGAGCCTCGTGGTAAAACTCTTAAAGAAAGAACAGATGGAGTTGCAAATGTTGAAGAAAAAACAGATGAAGCCTCAAAAAAAGTTAATAATTCAGCAAATGAAAAAGCAAAAGAATCAAAACAATCAGATTTAATTTATACAGTTTATGACTCAAATAACCCAAATAAGAATGTTCAAGTAAGAAAAGAAGTAATTGAATCACAACAAAAAAAGAAAAATGAAAATTAATAAAAAATATAAAATCGTTTTATCTCTTTTTATTATTATTATAATACTATTTTTTGTTTTTTACATCGGAGAAGAAAAAGTATATACTTCAAATGAGTATAATTCCAAAGGACAATTAATTGGTATAAATGAATATGTTATTAGAAATAATGATACAATTCTAAATGGAAAATTTGAAAGGTATAATGATAAAGGAATTTTAATTTCAAAAGGACAGTTTTTGAATGATGAAGTTTATGGAAAATGTTTTTACTATTATGATAATGGAAAAATTGAATCGATATATTTTCGTAAAAATAGCAAGATAAATTTGGAATGTTTTTACTATAATAGAAATGGTTTTATCGAAAAATATATAATGTGTGATGATTTTGGAAAATCAGCCTTTGTAATTAATTTTGATGAGAAGGGAGTTACAACATATAACGGTTACTTTCAAATTGAAACCTATCAATATAAATACGCTAACAAAGCAAAATTTAATATTACAGAAGACCAAAATTTAAAAGTAGGCGACACATTAAAATACAGTTATATAGTTGCTAATATACCCAATGCAAAGCGTAGTTTTACTATTGAAAATGTAGGTATTGACAATACAAAAGTAAAGCGTATTACTAAAAAAATTGAGCCTTGCCAACTTGATGTAAAAGAAGTTTTAACCAAAAAAGGCAAGAATACTATCAGAAGTATTGTTAAATATGAGTTTAATGATAAAGTTACACCTGTTTTTACAGATACACTTTCTTTTGATGTTAATGTAAATTAATAGTTCAATAACAAAACCAAAAAACCGAGCAATTGCTCGGTTTTTTTATGCTTTATAATATTTTTTCTTTTCTTTTTTTCTAACAAAAGTAAAGTCTTTAGTAGGTTTTAAAGTATCTTTTTTGGTGTACGTCGTGCTGTCTTTTTTAGGAAATATATAACATGTAAATTCCAGTGATATTGACCACCCAATTCCAATTTAAATTGACCACCTGATTCCAATTCAAAATGACCACCCAATTCCAATCCAAAATACCCACCTTCATTTTTCATTAAAAACTACTTTTTTTCTTGTGTTAATTTGTGATTCAAATATACTAAAATTACTCTTTGTTGATTCCTCTTTTTTTTCTCATAGATTCACCCTGTAATTCAATGCGATGGGATTGATGTATTAGTTGGTCTAAAATGGCTCAGCTATAGTTTTTTCTCCGATTATATTATACCAACCTTGTACACTAGTATTTGAGAAGTTACGATTATAGAACCTTTATTATATTGGTCTTCGATGATTTCTAAAAGCGTAATTCGGTTTTGACTATCTAATGCTTGAAGTCCAAAATCATCTAATATAAATAATTTATTTTTCAGATGGATTTTGTATTTTAGCCAACCAATAAAACAACAAACCCCAAATGGACATTAATTTCAATAAAAACGAAGATCATAACAAACTTTTACTTTCCAATTTAAAAAACCGATTTGCCCAAGTTAAATTGGGTGGCGGACCAAAACGTATAGAAAAATTGCACGCTGAAGGTAAAATGACAGCACGTGAACGTATCGATTATCTTTTGGATGAAAAAGCAAAAAACATTGAAATTGGTGCTTTTGTTGGTGATGGCATGTATAAAGAGCATGGTGGTTGTCCTTCTGGAGGAGTTGTTGTAAAAATCGGATTTATTTCTGGTAAACAATGCATTGTTGTAGCAAATGATGCTACTGTAAAAGCGGGTGCTTGGTTTCCTATTACCGGAAAAAAGAATCTACGCGCACAAGAAATTGCTATGGAGAACCGCTTACCTATCATCTATTTAGTAGATTCGGCAGGTGTTTATTTACCTATGCAAGACGAAATTTTTCCTGATAAAGAACATTTTGGTCGTATTTTTAGAAATAATGCGATTATGAGCAGTATGGGAATTACTCAAATTGCCGCTGTAATGGGAAGTTGCGTTGCAGGTGGTGCTTATTTACCAATTATGAGCGATGAAGCCATGATTGTAGATAAAACTGGAAGTATTTTCTTAGCTGGAAGTTATTTAGTAAAAGCTGCTATTGGAGAAACTATTGATAACGAAACTCTTGGAGGCGCAACAACTCATTGTGAAATTTCGGGTGTGACGGATTATAAAGCCAAAGATGATAAAGATGCTTTAAACAGAATTAAAAGTATCGTAGGCAAAATTGGTGATTTCGATAAAGCAGGTTATAATCGTGTGAAAGCCGAAAAACCAGCATTAGAACCAAAAGATATTTACGGAATTTTACCAAAATCGAGAGCGGATCAATACGATATGTATGAAATCATCAAACGATTAGTAGATAATTCAGAATTTGACGAATATAAAGGTGATTACGGAAAAACTTTAATCACAGCTTATGCTCGCATCGATGGTTGGGCGGTTGGAATTGTAGCTAACCAACGTAAAATTGTAAAAAACGCTAAAGGTGAAATGCAATTTGGTGGTGCTATTTATTCGGATTCTGCAGATAAAGCAACACGTTTTATTGCCAATTGTAACCAAAAGAAAATTCCTTTAGTATTTGTGCAAGATGTTACTGGATTTATGGTAGGTTCCAAATCAGAACACGGCGGAATCATCAAAGACGGAGCTAAAATGGTAAATGCAATGGCGAATACAGTTGTACCTAAATTTACTGTAATTGTTGGAAATTCATACGGAGCAGGAAATTATGCGATGTGTGGAAAAGCTTACGATCCAAGATTAATCTTCGCTTGGCCAAGTGCAGAATTAGCAGTTATGGGCGGAACTCAAGCTGCAAAAGTATTAGCACAAATTGAAGCTTCTTCTTTAAAAGCAAAAGGTGAAGTAATTGATGAAGTAAAAGAAAAAGAGTTGTTTGATAAAATCAAAGCACGTTACGACGAACAAGTTTCGCCATATTACGCAGCTTCTCGTTTGTGGACAGACGCTATTATTGATCCATTAGAAACTAGAAATTGGATTTCGATGGGAATTGAAGCAGCCAACCACGCTCCTATTGAGAAACAATTTAATTTAGGGGTGATTCAGGTATAGCGAATTATTCAAATATGGAAATCAAAGAAGATTATTTCAGAATTCATAAAAAGGGAAATATTTTTATTCTAAGCGATAGAATACCTTTTATATGGAAAGAGATGTTAATATGGAATTTGCCTACTTTTTTGGGCTTATTATATGCATTTGGTCCAGTTGTAGGTGTTTATATTTTCATATTAACTCTGTTTTTTTATATCCTATTTCGTTTTGCTTCTTGGATATTTTATACTGAAATTCAGATTAATATAGAAAGTGGTGAAATGATTAAAGTAAAAAAAATAATTAACAAGACTCAAAATATTAATTTAATCACCAATAAGTTTGATTCAAGTAAATTTGAATTTACAGAATTAGAAAGAAGTGGAAATACTAAATTTTTAATGAATTACAAAACGCATAAAAATAATGAACTTTTAATTTTAAGAAATAAAACAGACAAAGAGTTTATTGAAAAATATATAGTTGAAAAAATAATTATTAAAAATTAAAGTATAAGCTTCATTATTAATTATATCATTACCAATTCATCTTAGTCGAATAAATATTGATAATCAAAATTCTATTTTCTTCTATACGATATACAATTTTAAAATTCCATTTTGGAAAATAGCGGATAGATTCGTCATTATATAAAGGTTCTCTAGGATTTCTTTCTGGAAACTTTGCTAAATCGTCTCCTAAATTTAACAAAGCATCAACTACCATTTCTGCATTTTGAGGATTATTTTCGAAAATAAAATTATAAATTGTTTCAAGAGAATCTAACGAAGCTTTTGACCAAAGAACAGATTTCATTTCTTAAAAATCTTATTTCTTATTGCTTCGGAATTATACACATCATTTTCTTCTGAAACTTTAAGAATATCCTCTATTTCTTGCATATAATCTGAAACAGATAACAACTTTCCTGAAACATCATAAACATAGCCTTCTTGATTTAAAAGTTGGTCAATTTTATCTAAAACTGCTTCATTTTGAACATCTAATATCCTGTGAATGATTCTTTTTCTGTGCGTTTCGATATTCATAAGTAAAGTGATTTACACAAAGATAACTATTATTTCAATTACTTTATCTTTGCATCATGTCAAAATTAATCTTCCAACCCTTCAAAACTAATATTTCAGGTATTTCATTACCCGAAAAATTTACGTTTCCATTTTATTATGAACCGCATGAGTTGAGCATTATTGCTTCAACTGAATTGCAAGCATATTTAGAAACACAATCTGATTTTGAACACAATTTCGGATTGAAAAAAAACCAAGAAGGTTTAGTAATTGGAAAAATGTTTGGTGTTTTAGTTTGTAAAAATCAAGAAGGAGAACTAGGCTATTTATGGGCTTTTTCAGGGAAATTGGCAGGTGCGAATCATCATTCCTATTTTGTTCCGACGATTTTTGATATGTTGCACGAGGATGGTTTTTTTAGAAAAGAAGAAGAAGTTTTAAATGCAATCAATCGTCAAATTGAAATTTCAGAAAATTCAGAAGAACTTCAAAGCAAGAAAAATCAATTAGATGATATTAAAATTGAAGCTTTAACTGATATCCAAAATCAGAAAAACAAAATCAAAAGATTGAAAATTGAACGCGATGAAAAGCGTAATTCATTTACAACTTTATCTTCATCTGAAATTGAACAATTAGAACAAGAACTTTCGGAAGAAAGCAAAAAAGAGAGCATTTTACTCAAAAAAATGACAAAATATTGGATTTTTCAAATCAAAAATGCGCAAAAAGAACTCAATTTACTTTTAGACGAAATCAATCAATTAAAAGAACAACGTCGATTAAAATCAGGTGCTTTGCAACAAAAATTATTTGCCGAATATTCGTTTTTAAACCAATTTGGTGAACGAAAAAGCATTGGCGAAATCTTCAATAATAATCCACCTGCTGGTGCTGGAGAATGTGCTGCTCCCAAGTTATTGCATTATGCTTTCGAACATAATTTAAAACTCATTGCAATGGCTGAATTTTGGTGGGGACAATCGCCAAAATCGGAAATTAGAAAACACAAACAATTCTATCCGGCTTGTAAAAGTAAATGTGAACCAATATTAATGTCACACATGTTAAAAGGTTTAGACATGGAAGCAAATCCGTTTCAGGAAAATCCAGCGGAAGGGAAAAATATTGAAATCGTTTTTGAAGATGAAGTTTTAGCAGTTATTAACAAACCTGCTGAATTTCTATCCGTTCCAGGAAAAATCATATCAGATTCTGTGTATCAAAGAGTGAAAGAATTATATACTAATGCGACAGGACCACTAATTGTGCATCGTTTAGATATGTCGACTTCGGGTTTGATGTTAATTGCAAAAGACGAAGAAACTTATGTGAAATTGCAAAGTCAGTTCATCAAAAGAACTATAAAAAAACGCTATGTTGCATTGTTAGATGGCGTTTTAGAAGAAAACGAAGGTTTTATAGACTTACCTTTGCGAGTAGATTTAGACGATAGACCACGACAATTGGTTTGCTACGAACACGGAAAACCAGCCCAAACAAAGTGGAAAAAAATTGAAGTTAAAAACAATCAAACTTTGGTTCACTTCTATCCTATCACAGGAAGAACTCATCAATTACGAGTACATGCTTCACATGAATTAGGTTTAAAAACACCTATTGTAGGCGATGATTTATATGGTTCAAAATCCAATCGATTGCATTTACATGCGGAAAGTTTGACGTTTATTCATCCAAATACAAAAGAAGAATTAATAATAACTGTTAAAGCTGAATTTTAAAATTTCAAGTCTTTTTGTAACATTTTTCCAATTCAAACTCTTATATTTAGATTTTGAAAGCAATTCTTATGAAAAACAGTTTTTTAGTTATCCTAGCATTATTAGGAATTCAACAAATCAATGCTCAATTTACCCGTCGTGATTCTTTGCAAGGTGGTTTACGAATTGAGAGAACATCATATGATGTAAAACGTTATGATTTAAACATCACCATAAATCCTGAACAAAAAAGTATTAAAGGGTTTAATGAAATAACTTTTGATGTTGTAATTCCTACTCAAAAAATTCAAGTAGATTTATTTGAAAATATGAAAGTGGATTCGATTGTTTGGAATGCTAAAAAATTGAATTACAAACGCGACAACGATGCCGTTTTTATTGATTTTCCCGAAAAACTAATTTCAAAATCCAATTATAAATTAAAATTTTTCTATTCAGGAAACCCAAGAATTGCCAAAAATGCACCTTGGGATGGAGGTTTTGTGTTTTCAAAAGACAAAGCGGGTAAAGACTTTATAGCCGTTGCAGTTCAAGGAACTGGGGCAAGTTTGTGGTATCCGGTAAAAGATTCACAAACAGACGAACCCGATAATGGTGCATCTATAAAAGTAGCTGTTCCAAATGGATTAATGAATGTTTCTAATGGGCGATTTTTAGGCTCTCAAGATTTAAAAAATGGATATACTCGTTGGGATTGGGAAGTTAAAAACCCAATTAACAATTACACGATAACAGTAAATATTGCCGATTATATTCACATACAAGATAAAATACCAGATTTGGACTTAGATTATTATGTTTTAAGAGAAAACGAAAAAAAAGCTCGCGAACATTTTATGGAGGTAAAACCAATGATGGAATGTTTTCAATCAAAATTTGGGCGTTATCCGTTTTGGGAAGATGGGTATAAATTAGTTGAAACACCTTATTTAGGAATGGAGCATCAAAGTGCTGTGGCTTATGGAAATAAGTACAAGAAAGGTTATATGGGATTTGACTTATCGGGGACAGGTGTTGGAATGTTTTTCGACTATATTACGATTCACGAAACAGGTCACGAATGGTTTGGAAATAGTATTACTAGCATGGATATTGCAGATATGTGGATTCATGAAGGCTTTACAACCTATTCAGAAACAGTATTTATTGAATGCATAAAAGGATATGATGATGCTATGAAATACATTAATGGCCAAGCCAAAAATGTACGTAATGACAAACCAATTATTGGGCAATACGGAGTTAACAATGAAGGTTCAGGTGATATGTATTACAAAGGTTCATTATTATTAAACACGTTAAGACACATTATTGGAGATGATGAAAAATGGTGGGGAATAATTCTCGATTATTCGGAAACTTTCAAAAAGAAAATTATAACTTCCGATACTGTAATTGATTACTTTAACAAAGCTTCTGGTATAAATTTAACACCCGTTTTTAAACAATATTTATATACAAATCAGGTTCCTACTTTTATTTATAAAGTAAAAGGCGATTATTTATATTATTCATGGAATAATGTAAATGAAGACTTTAATATGCCAATAGATATTAAATTTGAAGAAAAAAAAATCAGATTATATCCTACAATAACAAAACAAAAAATTAAATTAAAAAAAATAAATAAAAGAAGCTTTCAAACATATAACAACCATTTTTTTGTAAAAATTAAAGAAGACAATTAGTCTTCTTTAATTTTTACTTTAATGATTTTTAACGTCTGAATACGATTAATTTTTGTTGTTTCAGTTTCTAAAAATTTAGAAACAAAAAATACCTCTTTAGGCTTTTCAAATCTATCTAATGAATCAAAAATAACAGCATCTATTTCTTGTACTTCTCCCTCAATAATCAAAACTACTCTTGTTCCCAAAACAGCATCGGGTAAACCTGCAATAAAAAAACGATTAGGAATTTTAGAAGCTAATTTAGTTTCAATTTGTTCTGGAAATAATTTGACTCCACCACTATTAATCACATTATCATATCGCCCTAACCATTTAAATTTCTTTTCGTTATGAATTTCTACAATGTCATTGGTAACTATTTTTCCATCTGAAATACTAGGCGCATCAATTACTAAACAATTTCTATCATCAATAGTAATTGTAACATGTTCTAAAGTATTAAAATACACCTCTCCTACTCTTTTAGCTGCAATATGTGTAATGGTTTCTGTCATACCATACGTTTCGTAGATTTTCGCATTTAAATTTCTTATTTTCAAAGCTAAATCATCTGATACTTTAGCTCCTCCAATAATTATCTTCTTAAACTGATTTAATTTATCTAAACTATTTTCAGCTTGTAACGGAACTATTGCTACAAAATCATAACATTTATCCGACAATAAATTAGAACTTGGTGCTATGATATCTAACTCTAAACCAAGCATAATAGCACGAACAATCATCATTTTTCCAGCAATATAACGTGTTGATAAACACAACAAAGCTTTGTCTTGAGGATGCAAATCAAAGAAATTTCCAGTAGCAATTGCAGAATGTACCATTGCTTCCTTTTTTATTGTGATGATTTTAGGCATTCCAGTCGTTCCTGAAGTTGTTAATTGTATAGTCTCTTTATCATCTAACCAATCTAATAAAAATTCACCCAACTCTTTTTCATAAACCTCTCCTTCTTTAATAGAACCATAAGCCAATTGAAAAAGCGCTTCTTTATCTAAATGAACACCATTGATTTTAAAACGATTGTGAATGTTTTTATAATGTGGAATCATTTTCGACAGTATCTATTTCATTAGTCACAATTAAATTACCTGTTAATTTTTCTTTCCAATTTTTCCAATTGTACACCTTAGAAAAAATAAAAAGTAAAATAGGAAATATGACGAAAACAGGCATTAAAACATCAAAACCCGTTGATGGTTCTGATAAATCTTTAAAAATAGAATTGGTTTGAAACGCCGTCCAATCTGCCGTTAATAGCAATGCACCTACTAAGTTATTTGCGGCGTGAAATCCTAAAGCTAGTTCTAATCCTTCATCCATTAAAGTCATAATTCCTAAAAAAAAACCAGTCCCTATATAATATACCATGATGATGTAACCAATTTTACCAACTTCTGGATTGGCAATATGCATTAAACCAAATAAAACCGAAGTCACAATCAAAGGAATTAACCTGCTATTTGTTGCCAATCCAATTCCTTGCATCATATACGCTCTAAAAAGATATTCTTCAAAACTAGTTTGCATTGGTACTAAAATTATTGCCAGAATTAAAAAAATGAAAAACTTTTCGGCTTTAAAATTCCAAACAAAATTTTCGGGTTGGGTATAATATAGTGCTAAAATCATTAAGGAGGTAATGCTTCCCCATAAGATAAATGAGAAAAAAATACGTTTCAAATCCACTTTAGCTCTCGATGTAGTTAAACTTCTTAAAGTTTGCCCTTGAACAAATTTTACCCAAAAAAGTACTAACAATAACCCAAAAGCCAATGGTCCAACTAACACTACAAATGTTAAATTAACCCCTATTATTTTGATGGTCTGCTGAATAACTTCATTTGTATCTACACCATCAGACATAAAGAAGTTGAAAAACATCAATAAAATAAAACCAAGAGGAATTGGTATGTAAGATGCTAAATTTCTTTTTTCAGATTTTAATTGTTCAATATACATGATTTTTTACTTTTCTTAAATTTGCCACTAAAGTACTATTTTTTATTTCTTTGTAAAAAAAGAAAATATGATAACTATTTACCACAATCCTAGATGCACAAAATCAAGAGAAGGTTTGTGCGAAATTGAATACTTAAACCAACCTTTTGAAATTCGAAAATACTTTGACGAACCTTTTACAAAAGTAGAACTAGAAGGAGTAATCAAAAAACTAAACATAAGTCCTATCGAATTGGTTAGAACCAAAGAAAGTATTTGGATTGAAAATTACAAAGGAAAAGAATTAAGCGATTTACAAATCATTCAAGCCATGCTTGAAAATCCAAAATTAATTGAACGTCCAATTATCATTAATGGAAATAATGCAGTAATTGGAAGACCTATTGAAAACATTTACAAAATCATTTAGCAGTTTTAACAAAGATTTAGGACAGTGAGGCTAAACCAAAAGTTACTTTTGCATTATTACTAGAAAAATCTTTTATGAACAAAAAAAAACTTTCATTAATACTTAGTTTGTTTATTAGTACAATAGTATTAGCACAAAAACATGAATCAAAAAAAATCACAATCTCTGGTAAAGTCATTGAAAAAGGAAGTAACCAACCTTTAGAATATGCAACAGTTATTTTTGAAAATGCAAAAAACAAGCAATTATCTGGAGGAATTACAGATAAAAATGGTAATTTTAAATTTCAAATAAATACAGGTACTTATAATGCAAGAATCGAATTTATTTCTTTTAAAAATGTAGTTATTTCTCAAAAAGAATTTGCTTCTAACACAAATTTAGGTGTAATTTCAATGGAAGCAGATGTTGCTCAACTCGATGATATAGTCGTAATCGCTGAAAAATCTGCTGTAGAAATAAAACTAGACAAGCGCGTTTACAACGTAGGCAAAGATATGATGGTCAAAGGTGGAACCGTAAGTGATGTTTTAGATAACGTGCCTTCGGTAACCGTAGATGCTGAAGGAACTGTTGCTTTGCGTGGAAATGAAAACGTAAAAATATTAATCGATGGAAAACCATCGGGTTTAGCAGGAATTAACATTGCTGATGCTTTAAAATTATTACCTGCTGATGCTGTTGAAAAAGTTGAAGTGATTACTAATCCATCTGCACGTTATGATGCTGAAGGTGGTGGTGGTATTATTAATATTATTCTAAGAAAAGGAAAAGCAAATGGTTTAAATGGCTCGATTATGGTCAATGTTGGTGATCCAGATACTTATGGTGTAAGTGCAAATTTAAATAAGAAAACAGATAATTTTAATTTGTTTTCAAACATTGGATATAACTACAGAACAAATCCTGGAAACACAAAGGTTGATGCCGAGTATTTCAATTCAGATGGTTCAACAAGTCAATTTATCAATGAACGAAGAACTAACGATAGATTAAGTAAAGGTTTTAATGTTAATTTTGGTGCCGATTTAAATATTACAAAATCAGCAACATGGACAAATGTAGTTACTTTTCGAAAAAATAAAGGAGAAAATCCAGATAATGTACTTTTCTATAATTTTGATAATTCGTTTGATCCTACGTTTGTTAGAAATCGTTTAAACGACCAAATAAGTGATGAATTTAGTTTAGAATATTCAACAAATTTTACTAAAAACTTCAAAAAAGAAGACCATAAATTAACCGTTGATGTTGTCATTTCTCAAAATAGAGAAAATGAAAGCTCTACAATTTATGATGAAATAGTAGGAAATGCTACTTCTCTTTTTACAGAATCAACACTAAACAATCAGGATCAACAACGCAATTTATTTCAAGTAGATTATGTACTGCCTATAGGAAAAGATGGTAGATTTGAAGCGGGTTACAGGGGTAATTTTCAAAATAATTTAACTAAATTTGAAATTTTACCAAGTTCTCCTTATTCAAATACACTTGAATATAAAGAAAATGTAAATGCTTTTTATGCGCAATATGGCTCAAAATTTAATAATTTCTCATACTTTTTAGGTTTACGTTTTGAAGATAGCGATATAGAAGTTAATTCGTTAACAGCAAATGATTATAATACAAAAAAATACAATAACTTCTTCCCTTCTGCTACCTTAAACTATGAATTTTCTGAAAGTAGTTCATTAAGTTTAAGCTACAGCAAAAGAATTAACCGTCCAAGAGGTCGTTTCTTAAATCCTTTTTCATCTTATTCAAGTAATATAAATATTTTTCAAGGAAATCCAGATATTGACCCATCACTAACAGATGCTATTGATTTAGGTTATTTGAAAAAATGGAATAAAGTTACATTCAATACTTCTATTTATATGAATGTTACAAACGATGCTTTTCAGTTTATAAGAAAAGAATCGGGTTTATTTGTTGACGGAGTTCCAGTAATTGTTAGTACTCCAATTAACTTGGCAAAAGAATACAGAACAGGTTTTGAATTTAACGTAAATTATTCACCATATAAATGGTGGAGATTAAACGGAAATTTCAATGCGTTTAGAAGCGAAACGCAAGGAGATTACTCATACGTAGATTATTTAGGAAATACAATTACTCAAAACTTTGACAATGTTGCTTTAACTTGGTTTACAAGAATAAGTTCAAAAGTAACTTTACCATATAAAATTGATTGGCAAACAAACGGAACTTACAATGCGCCTCAAACAACAGCCCAAGGTAAAATTCTTGGTGTAGCTTCTATGAACGTAGCTTTTAGTAAAGATATTTTAAAAGACAAAGGAACAATTGCATTAAATGTAAGTGATGTTTTTAATTCAAGAAAAAGAATTATGGAAACTACAATCCCAAATGTTGTGAGTTCTCACAGTGAAATGCAATGGAGAGAACGTCAAATTATGTTATCGTTTACGTATCGTTTTAACAAACAGAAAAAAGAAAGGGACAGACAGCCAAAACGTGAAGACAACGGTGGTGATGGCGATTTTATGGGACAACCATAATTTTAATCTAAAAACTATAAACATAAAAAAGTCCCAAAATTATCGGGACTTTTTATTTTTAAAAACTAAAAAATTAATTTTCTAGTTCAGATTGTCTTTTAGCTCTTTTCTCTTTAATCAATTCCATGATAGCGCCGCCCAACCAATAGTGAACAAATCCTACTAAGAATATCATTAACCAAAAACCAATAGTTAAAATGGTTAAGAAAAGTAAAAAACCTAGGTACTGTTGAAATTCAAACATGATTTTTCCGGAATTTATGAATTCTTGTCAAAGATAAGTGGAATATTTATTTTGAACAATATAAACATTAATTATTTTACAGCTTTTAAAACCACTTTTTCATTTTAAAATAAACAAACATGAACAAAACTACCATTATCATGACACCCCAAATAATGAAGTAACCATTATCCCACTCTAACTCAGGAAAATACTTAAAATTCATTCCATAAACACCTACAATAAACGTTAAAGGTAAGAAAAACATAGAAACCACTGTTAATGATTTCATTACCTCATTCATTTTATGATTTTGAGCCGAAAAAAAATAACTCGATGCACTTTCTAACGTTATTAAATCGGATTCAATTTGTTCTAAAAGTTCCAAACATTTTTGATGTAATCTTGAAAAAAATGAATAATTTTCAGCTTGAATATCATTAAACACATCGTCATCTTTCATACTCTTAATCGAATATAACGAATCGCGCAAAGGAATAATAGAACGTTTCAAGAAATTAAAATTATCCCGATGTTTTTCAATCAATTCTAAAACTTCCGGTTTTGTACTGGATTTTGAAAGATTTATGATTTCATCTACTCTATCTTCTTCGCTTTCAATTGTAATGTAAAAATTTTCGATAATAGCATCTAACAATAAATACAACAAAAAGTCAGCTCTTTTGGTTCTAACCACACCTGAATTAGTTCTAATTCGTTCGCGAATATGAGTAAAAAAATCACTTCTTTTTTCTTGAAACGACAACAAAACACTGTCTTTCAAAATAAAACTAATTTGCTCATAATTAATATTATCTGAATTTTCAATTGGTAAAAGCGATTTCACATTAAAAAATAGAATATTATGATATTCTTCTAGTTTTGTACGCTTAGTGGTATTCAAAATATCACCAATAATAAAGCTATCCGCTTCAAATTTTTTACCAATTTCAGCAATAATTTCAGGTTCGTTTAAACCATGAATATTAAGCCAATTAACCTTTGAAGTATCAATAGTGTCTTGAATTTCATCTACATGAAGTTGCTGTATTTCGGTAACATCATCAGCATTGTAAACGAACAACTGAATTTCTGTTGGCATATCTTTATGACTACCAGTATACTCCAATGTACTTGGATGAACTTTTCTTCCCTTTTTATATTTAATTTTTCTCAAAATAAATAATTTTTAACATAAAGATAGGAGTTTTTAAAAATGAGAAGTATTTTTACTTAAATTTATTTTTAATGCAAACGTTATTCATCAATATAAAAGAACTTTTACAAGTTAGAGAAAATCACATTGACAAAGTTTCTGGTTCAGATATGGCTATTTTACCTAAAATTGACAACGCTTTTCTCCTAATTAATGATAATTTAATTTCCGATTTTGGTACGATGGAAAACTGTCCTACTATTCCAAATGCTGAAATTATTGATGTTGTAGGACAAGTAGTTTTACCAACTTGGATAGATAGTCACACTCATATTGTTTATGCTGGAAACCGAATTCAAGAATTTGTTGATCGAATTAATGGTTTGTCATATGAAGAAATTGCAAATCGTGGTGGCGGAATATTGAATTCGGCAAAAAAATTAAACGAAACTTCAGAAGACGATATTTACGAGCAATCAAAATTGCGTTTAGAAGAAGTTATGCAACAAGGAACTGGTGCGGTAGAAATCAAATCTGGTTATGGATTAACGGTTGAAGGCGAATTGAAAATGCTTCGTGTAATTAAACGTTTAAAAGAAAATTATCCGATTACTATAAAAGCTACATTTTTGGGTGCTCATACTTTTCCTATTGAATACAAAGAGAATCATGCTGCTTATATAGATTTGATTATCGATAAAATGCTTCCAAGGATAGCTTCTGAAAATTTAGCTGATTATATTGATGTTTTTTTAGAAACAGGTTATTTTTCGGTAGAAGAAACCATAAAAATAATGGAAGCTGGCAGAAAATATGGTTTAGAAGCAAAAATTCATGTCAACCAATTTACTGCAATTGAAGGAATCAAAGCTTGTGTAGAAAACGGAGCTCTATCAGTTGATCATTTAGAAATTGTAACCGATGAAGACATTGAAGTATTGAAAAAAACTAAAACAATGCCAGTAGCTTTGCCAAGTTGTTCTTATTTTATTAGTATTCCCTATACTCCTGCTCGAAAAATGATGAATGCAGGATTGCCATTAGCTTTGGCTACCGATTACAATCCTGGTACTACTCCATCTGGAAACATGAATTTTGTGGTGGCAACAGCTTGTATCAAAATGAAAATGACGCCTGAAGAAGCTATCAACGCTGCAACTATCAACGGAGCTTATGCAATGGGAATTTCACAAACACACGGAAGTATCACAAAAAGTAAAAAAGCAAATCTTATCATTACGAAACCTATCAACAGTTTTTACCAATTACCTTATGCTTTTGGTACGAATTTAATTGATAAAGTAATGATTGAAGGAAAATTTATTTAATATGCTAAAAACAATTTTATTAATCGGTATTGGCGGTGCAGTTGGGAGTATTTTTCGCTATTTAACACATTGGATAACTACAAAATATTTTCAAAGTTCATTTCCAATAACCACTTTATTGGTAAATGTTTTTGGTAGTTTACTAATTGGCTTATTTATTGGATATATCTCAAAATATTTTCCTGAAAATCATCCGTTAAAATTTTTATTGATTGTTGGTTTTTGTGGTGGATTTACAACTTTTTCAAGTTTTGCAGTTGAAAACTATAACTTATTTCAAAACGATCAACCAATAACGGCTTACTTATATATTATTACTTCAATAATTCTAACCATAATCGCTGTTGGAATTGGTTATTATCTTTCAAAATTTTCATAAAAAATCCTAATAAAATAAATTTTATTAGGATTTTTTATGAAAATTTTGGGTATATTATTTCAAATTAAAACTCGTTTTTGATAACAATTCTGAATTGTTATCAAAAACATTTACAAAGTAAGTTCCTGCCGTAAAATCTTTATCAGCAACTTCTTCATTAACTTGAACCGTTTTATTTTCATATTTTATAGTTGAAATAAAACTATATGTTAAAGTTTTATCACCCGTTGGAATTGTTTTCTTTTCTCCTAAAATATTATTTTTACTATCAATTATTTGAACATAATATTCTCTATTTCCTGTTTTTGCAATTTGATTTTCAGCAATTAAAAAACTTACTTTTAATTTATCTGCTCTTCCTGCTTTATCTGTTTCAATTTGCTTTCCAGAACTTCTTTCTTTAACAGCTAAAACTTTTAAATTTAAAATGGCTAATTTAGAACCTTTTTCAATAGTCTTAGTCAGTCCTTCCTTTTGAACTAATAAAGTATCATTAAACTTTTTAGCATTATCTAAAACCGCTTTTGTACTATCTAAACTTGAATTTAACGTTACATTTTCTTTTTTTAAGAGTTTGTTTTCAGCAACTAAATTATCCATTTCTCTTTTTAATTTAAAATAAGACGCTTTATATTTAGCCATTGAATCAACATCTCCTTTAGATTTTTCAACTTGATCTAAAAGCTCAATCATTTTAGTCTGTTCAGCTTGAAGCTCATCTTTTAAGGCTGTATTATCAGCAATCATTAGATCATATTCTGCAATTTTTGCTTTTAATTCTCCTGTTAATGTTTCTTTTTCGGTAGTAATAGTGCTAATGGTATTGATTGCTTCTTTATTGTCAGTTGTTAACTTATAGATATAGCCAATGCTTCCTAAAAGTAATAATGATAAAATAACTATTGCTGCTTTAAACCCTGAATTGTTTGATTTGTTTTCCATTGTAATATTTGTTCACCTGTTAAATTATTCTCCAAAAGTACAATTAAAAAAGTATTTTTGATATTTATATAACAAAATTTATTTTAAAAGATTACATTTGAAAGGCTTTTTAAAACATTATATGGAAAATATTGTATTACTTAATCAAAACGAATTAGCAAGAATTATCCATCACAGAAGTGGTGAAAAAAAGTTTGGTGAAAAAATTATTACTATTCCTAAAGATACTAACGTCGTTGAATTTATTTATTCTTGTGAAGCTAAATTTGTACTTTTTGGCATTACAGAAGATATTGGCGTTAGAGCTAATTTAGGAAGACCAGGAACAGCTACAGCCTACGAAAGTGCACTAAATAGTTTAGTTAATATTCAACATAATAAATTTTGTAAAGGAAACAATCTTTTGGTTTTAGGACACTTAGATATAGCATCTGAAATAGAAGCCGCAAAATTATTAAATTCAAAAATTAAAGAAGAACGAAAAGAACTTTTTAAATTAGTTGAAAAAATTGATGCTGAAGTGTCGCATGTTGTACATCAAATTGTGAAAGCTGGAAAAATTCCAATTATTATTGGCGGCGGACACAATAATGCTTACGGGAATATAAAAGGATTAGCTCTTGCTAAAGGAAAACCTGTAAATGCAATTAACTTTGACGCGCATACTGATTTTAGGATTTTAGAAGGAAGACATTCAGGAAATGGTTTTAGTTATGCTTACGAAGACGGATTTTTAAAAAAATATTTCGTATTTGGGTTACATGAAAATTTTGTTTCAAAAAGTGTTTTTAATACGTTGAAAGAACTCACTTCAAGAGTAAAATATGTTACGTATGAAGAAATTGAAGTAAAACGCGAAAAAAACTTTGAAACCGAGCTTGAAAATGCGTTAGAATTCATTAAAAATGAACCTTTTGGTATTGAACTCGATTTAGATGCCATTCCAAATATTCCTTCCAGTGCAATGACTTTAAGTGGTTTTAGTGTAGACAAAGCACGTCATTATTTATACTATTTTGGAAAACATCAAAATGCTTCTTATTTGCATATTTGTGAAGGTGCTCCCGAACTTGATGATTCAAATAACAATCATTTAACGGGCAAATTAATTGCATCGATGATTACTGATTTTATGAAAGCTAAAGCTTAACTTTAGTACAAAAACATTTTAATTAAAATTACACTACCTTTGTACTCTTATTGAAAGTTCAATAGGACTAATTATATTATATGACATTTAACGATTTAAAATTATACAACAACATACAACAAGCATTGGAAGAAGAAGGATACACAAATCCTACTCCTATTCAAGAACAAGCCATTCCTGAAATTTTATTAGGACAAGATTTAGTGGCTTGTGCTCAAACAGG
>Ga0209480_10001271_pt1 | contig 18574 bp, 6 predicted proteins | sample JI61114C2DNA_FD_187501 | JGI IMG/M metagenome (GOLD analysis project Ga0209480, IMG submission 187501) | Wastewater effluent complex algal communities from Wisconsin, to seasonally profile nutrient transformation and Carbon sequestration -... | ecosystem: Engineered > WWTP > Effluent > Algae... | reverse complement strand
ATGCCATCAATACTTTAAAGAAAATTAATTATGTAAAATTATTTTAAATTTAATTTATTGTTATTGCTTACATACCGTAAAGTGTATCTTTGAGTAATTAAAATGACCTAAGCCTATAATATGGTCTTATTTCGACATATTAAATTAAAGTAAAGAAATATAACGTCAACTGAATTTTATCAATAATAATTAAAAAAGGAGATGTGTCTTCCACCATCTCCTTCAAATGTTTTTATTTTGTTTTTGATTAATAATCCGCCTTAGTGCGGGTTATTTTTTTATGGAAGTGCATCTAACAAATCATCATATCTGTCCGTAAAAATATCTTCCCCTTCACATGCCAGCTCTTCGGCTGTAGTATTAATATTTTCAATTCTGTTATCTGGATTCGGATGTGTGCTCAAAAATTCAGGAATTTCTACACCACCTTCTTCCTCCACTTTAACAAAAAAGCCGGCAGAACCTGAAGCAATATAATCGGTTGGGCATAAATAAATAACAGAATATTCATCGGCCTGCGATTCATCGCCTCGGCTAAAGGCCAACTGTGTCAAACTGGCAGCTACATCGGCTAAAACACTTTCCTGCTCGCCTAAAACAATACTAATCAGCAGTGAAATACCATAAGCTTCTGTTAACTGATCGGTAGAATGGCGCAAGTCGGCATGAGCCATTTCGTGTCCAAGTACCCCGGCAAGTTGTGATTCATCTTCCAGATATTTGATTAACCCTGTGTACACATAGATATAACCTCCCGGCGTGCAAAATGCATTTACCACTTCATCGTTATTGATAATGCGTATCTGCCATTCAAAATCGTCTTTATGGTATACTTTACCGGATGCCAGAATTCTGTCCCTGATATCGTATATAAGTCCGTAGGCAGTAGCATAATCTGCACTATCTAAAATCGGATAAGTAGTAGGGTCTGATTCAATTTCAGCGGCTATTTGTGCTCCAAGCGCAATGTCATCTTCCAGTGAAAAAATATTAATCCCTCCTCCTTCTGAACATGAATTAGTCATCAAAACCGCAGCAAATGCGGCAATTACAACCGGTGTTTTAAGTTTCATCATTGTATAACGCAATTAGGTTTGAGTTGTTTATAGCAAAACAGAAGCCAAAGTTAATTTGTAATAATTAAAATGTGCCTTAACTTGCATCCGCATGTCAGTTTTAGGGAAAATTCAGCAGCCAATTGCATCAGAACTCGCGCTTTTTGAAAGCAAATTCAAAGAGTCGATGAAGAGTAATGTAGCCCTGCTGGACCGCGTGATGTATTATATCGTTAAACGCAAAGGAAAACAGATGCGCCCTATGTTTGTCATGTTGAGCGCCAATGTTTGTGGCGGCATTTCCGAATCAACTTACACGGCTGCTTCCCTCATCGAATTGCTACACACAGCCACCCTTGTGCACGATGATGTGGTAGATGATGCCTACGAACGCCGTGGCTTTTTTTCAATAAATGCATTGTGGAAGAATAAAATTGCCGTATTAATTGGCGATTACCTATTAGCAAAGGGCCTATTGGTTTCATTAGACAACAATGAACACCGATTACTCAAAATTACTTCTACCGCTGTAAAAGAAATGAGTGAAGGCGAATTATTACAAATTGAAAAAGCGCGTCGACTGGATATTAAAGAATCGATTTATTACGAAATAATCAGAAAAAAAACGGCCTCATTAATAGCCAGTGCATGTAGTGCAGGTGCTGCCAGCGCAACTAAAGATGAAAGTTTAATTGAAACATTCCGATTGTTTGGAGAAAAAATAGGCATCGCTTTTCAAATTAAAGACGATTTGCTGGATTACGGCGATGAAGATATTGGCAAACCTTTAGGTATTGATATTAAAGAGCGCAAACTTACGTTGCCTATTATTTATACCTTACAAAATGCGTCTAATGCCGATAAACAAAAAATTATTAATATCGTTAAAAACGAAAACAAAAATAAGGCAAAGGTTGATTGGGTGATTGCATTTGTAAAACAAAATGGAGGCATTCAATATGCAGAGCAGAAAATGAGAGCTTACCAGGCAGAGGCCTTTGAATTGTTAAATCAATTCCCTGATAGTGAAAGCAAAAATTCTCTAATAGAATTAGTTAAATATACTATTGAACGGCGCAAATAATTGCTGGATTTGTTTTCTGTTCTTCTTCTAATACTTTTTATCAATTTTCAATAACTAATGCCTTGCTGGCTTGTAAAGTTGCATTGCTGATTTTAACCCAATAAATTCCTGCCGACAACTGTGTGGTGTTAACGATAATTTGATCTGAAGCAATTACAGATTGTTCCTGTATTATTTTACCGGATGCATCAATTATTTGCACTACAGTTTCCAACTGCGCATAATCACCAGTCGAAATTATAAAATAAGTATGTGCAGGGTTGGGATAAATAGCAAAATCCCCTTCCACCAAATTGTCAATATCAACTAAACAATCAGGGTTAAATACTTCAGCCGGAGAACCTAATTGACACCCTGCAAACCAATTGTCTGCATTGTTCATTTTGCCATTTGCATCTAATAATTCTAATGTGTAACTGCCTCCATCAGGTGTAACCGGCCATGGAGCATCATTATTATAAATCATGGTGAATTGTAAAACACTTTCCGCATTAAACAAACGCAATTCATCACCATCGCTATTTAAACCAAATGTAAATGGTCCTATATAATTGGTAACAGTTGGATGAATAGTATTAAATTTTGTTATATCATTAGCAATTACCAGTCGCTCATTTGCCTCCAGAATTAATCCATCTTCAAATACAAAAATTGCTTCATCATCCGCATCAACAAAACGCCATCCGGAAAGATCAATACTGCCGGTTGTGGCGTTTAATATTTCAACCCAATCACCGGCATCAAATGCTGCTGAGCTGTTATAATTTATTTCATCAAATAATACCGCATCATTACAAGGTGTATAGGCAAATCCCGGTGAGCCCAGTAAACAACCGTCGAACCAACTGATTGGATTATTCGGCACAGCACCAAACGATACTAATTCCAATGTTCTTCCCGTGCCATCAGCTCCTACAGGCCAAGCAGGTGCGTCACTATATTGCACACTGGTAATTGTATTACCCGCTATATCAACAATTCGGATATTATCACCGCTGTTATCAAACTCAAAATTAAATCCACCTACTACATTACTCACCGATGGATAAATTGCTGCGAACAATTCAGGTTTTTGAGCAATAATTAATCGTTCAGCAACACTTAAAACTGTTCCGTATGGAATTATATATTTATAAGCATCGCTGGCATCACGAATTGTCCATTCACTGATATCAATTGCATTGTCGCTATTATTATAAATTTCTATCCAATCGCCGGCATCAAAATCATTATTACTATTATAATTTATTTCTGTAATAATAATTGCAGGTGTTTCCGGAGTGCCTGTAAAGTTGGCGGTAAATGTTTCACTTTCCTCCATATTAATGGAAATGGAAATATCTGTAGAACCACCCGGAATTAAATCATTACTACTCCAATTATTAAATGTATAACCAGGATTAGCAATGGCGGTCATAGTAACCGGAACGCCATCAAAGTATGTTCCACTCCATGGCAAGTCTGTAGGAATAATTGTATTCAGTTTAATATATCCTGCTCCTGCAGGCTCAACGGCTAAAGTAACTGTGCGCTGACCGCCTAATCCAAATGAACTATTAATATGGGCTCTTGCAGTATTTCTTCGCGTATAATTATAATCTAATGTAGTTTCAATATAGGCGTCCATAGTAGCAACTGTAGGCGCACCCCATGCACTAAGCTGGTGCGGAATTTCAGTTACAATTGAGTCGCGCATGGAATATATAATTTCCTCCATGTTATCTTGGAGGTAAATGGTATTAATTAAATCCGCAAACCGATTAACAAAATAATTACGCAACGGAATATTATTTAAAGTACGGTCAAACAATTGTGAAAACGTATTCGGATAACTTGGATTACGCGTTAAATTAATATAATTAGTCCCGGGCACTTCACCAAAATAACCCATAGCACCATCCATATCATACATGATAAATCTAAATTTACCTCCATTTTGTTCCCGCCATAATTTCATATTATTGGCACCCCAGTAATATCCACCAAAGTCAACATTCTGATAATAAATTTCACCAATATAATAATCCATGTAATTTTCATAATCAACATACTGATTAAATTTATTAAAGTAAGCAGTTGATGTTGGGTCTAACGACATTAAACTGCCATACATATTCACAAAACCGGTATCACTTCCATTCAATACCGACCATGCATTAAAAAAATCAACTTTATTATTATCTACACCGTAATTACTTTCCGCAAAATGTTCATCTGCTTTTTCACGAATTTCATATAATCCCCAGGCTTCACCATTAATAAATACAAAACAAGGTTGCCATTCTTCATAGTCAATATGTGTTTCTTTCATCACTTTTGCTAAAAAAGCATCTTGGAATTTATAAGTCCAAACATGTTGACCACCACTTCGTAAATTAAAATTATTAATAGGGCCCATATCAGGTTTTGCCCCCCATAAAGGGTAATCTAAATCACCATCATATTTATTATTAAAATCGACCCTAAATCCTTTTTGTGCTTCAGCTCGACTCCATCCACCATGTATTTCGAGTGACATATCTTTATTCCATTGCGGAATGCCGGTTTCGGTAAAATATTCAATGTGCGCGTACCGTTCCCAAGGTTGCCAGAAATTTGCACCTATATAAGGATAATTTACATCATAACAACATCCTAATTCATAAATTCCGGTATCAAAATCAAACAAACTACCCGGATCAATTGAAATAGAAACTATGGGTAATGTATAATCATCTTCATCAATAAAATAAGTATTACGTATTAACTTACTTGGCAATAAACCTCCTGTGCTAAAACATTTTGCAGCAATAATAGTATTAGCACTTAATAAAATAGCACCGGTATATAATGGAGACGATTCAGTTACAGCAGAACCATCTGTAGTATATCTGATTACTGCTGTTGGAGAAGCAACACTTAAATATAACAAAGTGGCATCCGGATAAAATCCTGAGCCAACTGAAAACACCGGGTCAGGTTCGTAACCTGCATAACAATTTGAAAAATTATTGGTATACCCCGGAGTGATATCAGTTGTAATACACCAACTTGCTACACCATCTGGTTTGCGAATTACACTCTGGCCATAAGCAATATCACCAGTGTATTTTGAATCAATTATTGCACCTGATGGGTCAGATAAATATAATGTTTCGCCAGTGTTACTTAATTTAAAATTGGTTTGGTTAAATTCATACGGCGCTACGAACCATGCCGGCACTGCATAGAAATAAGTATCAGCAGTATTAATCCCAAATGATAGCCAAAAATTCCCGCTTATATCTGAAGAACCCGCAGTAACATTATGTGTTTGAATACATAAATAATTATCGCCTTCAACAATTAAGCTATTTATTATTGCGGCATCTATATTCCATTCTTCCGGTAAATAACCTGCATACATGCCCGCTTCGTGGTCAGAATTTGCAGTTGTGTTATAGGCTGGCGGTGTACCGATAATATTTCCTGAACGGGCAATTTCAACCCCATTTAAATAAGCAACAAATGCATCGTCATAATCGGCATGTAATTTTGCACCTTCAATTACATCAACATCGTCGATAATAAATTCACGTCTGGTGTATACGCTAATTGCTGAACCGATTGTAGTTCCATCATCACCATCACCAAATCCAATCCCACCAGTGCCGCTTAACCAGCTACCATCATCAAATGCCGGAGTTTCCCAATTTGAGGCAGGTTCACTTGTTCCTATAAAATATTTCCAAGTATCATTACTCACCACTGCTGTCTCCCAATGGTTTGTTGTAGCATAACTATTTACACCGTTAGCCAAAACCAGCATATGTGTTGATGGATCTAAAATGTAATTTGGAAATTGCCACTTTAATGGTGTTAATGCATCATCACTTAAACCATAATCCTGAAGATTTACTGCTGAGAAGCCTGTATTATAAATTTCAATCCAATCAATTTCTTCGCCAGTTGCGTCAACCAGTGAACCACGGGAAGTAACTTCATTTATAACAACTTGCGAATTTACAATCCCGCATAAAAATGCCAGGAATAAAAAAAATGGTGTGTGCCCTTTCATTTTAACTGAATATGAATATAAAGTTAACTAATTCTTTCGGAGCTACAATTCAAATGGGCTTTAATCATTAAAGTTTAAATGTTGTCGAGCGCCGGCTTAAACAAAAAAACAACTTTCTGTAAATCCTGCTCTTAAGGCTTACTTTTGCAATAAAGGTAGCATGCAGTTCCCAGCGGGTTTTATCCAACATATCAGCAATTGTAAAGGTTTCGATGAAGTTGCATTTACGCAGGCACATCAATTGCCTACGCCTGTCTCAATTCGTTACAACCCTCAAAAGCCGGTTGAAAAAATGGCAGGAAATCCTGTGCCATGGTGCGCCGAAGCCTTGTATTTACCCGAACGCCCCTTGTTTGTATTCGACCCACTTTTTCATGCCGGAGCCTACTATGTGCAAGAGGCTTCCAGTATGTTTGCCGGTTATCTTTTCCGGCAATTTACCGATGATAAAAAGCCACTGCATATTTTAGATGTTTGCGCCGCACCGGGAGGAAAATCTACTTTAATTGCCGGATTAATGTCTCCACAATCTTTATTAGTGAGTAATGAAGTAATTAAATCGCGGGTAACAATTCTCAAAGAAAATATCGTAAAATGGGGAAATCCAAATGTGGTGGTAAGCAATAACGACCCGAGAGATTTTAGCGGCATGAATGGTTTTTTTGACGTTATTATTGTAGATGCTCCATGCAGTGGTTCGGGACTATTTCGCAAAGAACCTGAAGCTAAAAAAGAATGGAGCATCGAAAATGTAAATCATTGTAGTTTGCGCCAACAACGCATTTTAGAGGACATTATTCCTGCATTAAAACCGGGCGGATTATTATTATATGCCACTTGTTCTTACGCATACGAAGAAGACGAAAAAATTGTTGAAATATTATTGCAAAATGATTTTGAACCTTTGCCTAAAATAAGCGTCCCTGCTGAGTTTGGGGGCATTGTTTTCAGTAAGTCAGGATATCGTTTTTATCCCGATAAAATTACCGGTGAAGGATTTTTTATTGCCGCTTTACGCAAAAAAAATGGAGGCGACGAACAAACTAATCAAATCAAAAAACAATTTATTCCGATTAACGCCGATGAAAAAAATATTGTTGCCAATTACCTTCATCAACCGGAAAATTATTTCTTTTTTAAATATAAAGAAGTAATTTATTGTATACCGGAAATAGTAAAATCATCAATTAGTGCTTTAGGTGGCTTACATTTAATTAAATCAGGGACTGCTTTGGGAAGTATCAAAAACAATGAATTAATTCCTGACCATGAATTGGCCATGAGTAGTATTATTTCGAAAACAATTCCGCGGTTGGAATTAAATGCAACCGATGCAATCACCTATTTGCGTAAAAACACGCTGCAAATAAACAGTAACTTAAAAGGCTGGTGTTTAATTACGCATCAAAATATACCATTAGGCTGGGCAAAAATAATTCCGGGCCGATTAAACAATTATTTTCCAACTGAATGGAGGATTAGAAAATAATTGATTTTTCCCTTTTTACTCAGGTGGTTCAAATTTTATAGGTAAATTATACTTCACCGAGGGGGACTCAGACATTTGTTAAATTACAAAAAACGAATCATCTCGTTATTGCAATGAATCCGGTTGCTGACTATGTGTATGTGCACATATAAAAACGGCAAATAACAAGGCAAATATTTTCATGGATATGGCGGTATTTGTGATTGTATCCCAATAACGAAAAATAATTTCTTCAATTTTTTTTATAATTTTCCTCCCTGTTTTATATATAAATAATACTATGAAAAAAATCTTTACACTCATTATTGGTATTTGCTCCATAGCAGCTTTGCAGGCGCAATCTACCGTTGTAGGCACTACCACCTACGACCTCCAGACGAACGGAGGCAATAAAAGCCGGTTACTCGTTCACGACGACGGAACCGTTTCTGCCATGTGGACAGGTTCTACCAGCGGAACAATTTCATTTACTGATCGCGGTATGTTTTTTAATTCATCTCCCGATGGAACAACATGGGGTGCATTTCCAACCACAAGAATTGAACCCACCAGAACAGGTTTTGGCGATATGGTAAAAGTTGGTGACCATGAAGTAATGTTTTCACACGATGGCACCAATATTTATGTTTTTAAAAACGACGAATTAGGCGGCACGAGCTGGACACCTACAGCAGGCTCATTGCAAATTACAGGCTTATGGCCAAATGCTTATTGCCCTGAGGGAACTGATGACATTTATGTAGTAAACGCCAATTCATCAACACCTACCGGAGTGTATTTTTCAAAATCTACCGATGGTGGTGAAAGCTGGGATATTTTAGAATATACCCTTCCTTATTTAACAACCGATGAAGGTTTTGGCGCTATTGGCGGCGAAGCTTATCAGATTGCTGTATATGGCTCAGATGTGTATGTGTTGTATGGTGCCAACTATGCAGACTTAGTATTATTACATTCTGATGCAGGTGGAGCAGATGGCACATGGACTTCTGAAATTATTTGGGATAGTCCACTCGAAAATTATACCGCTGCTGCTGGACAAACTACCGATTATGACGAAGATGGCGATTATGATACCATCCTAACTACTGATGGTAATTATGATATGTTAATGACTGATGACGGCACCCTTCACGTATTTGCCGGAACTATGTATATTTTAGATAACAATATTGCTGCCGGTTATAGCTATTTCCCTACTGTTGGCGGTATATTATACTGGAAAACAGGAGTAACCGGTATGTATTATCTCGATGTTGTGATTGACTGGAAAAACGACGACGGTTTGGATGATCCTTATGCCGGCATTGGCCAATCTTTTGCTTCTTATGGCGGTGAAAGTTTTACTACTTTACCTTCAAGTGCTTATGATCCCGCTTCAGGAAGAATTTATTTAACGTATACTATGCCGGTAGAATATACCGACCAATTAGGCGACCCTACTGCAGCTGCAGCAGAGTCGAAAAACGATTTATTTGGGATTTATTCAGATGATAATGGTGATTCATGGACATTTCCTGTAAACCTTACCTACACCGCTTTTGCCGGTCAGGAAAATTATTTCCCAATGGTTTACGACCGTGTTGTTGATGGAAAAATTCACGTATTATGGCAACAAGATGATAATCCTGGAACTGCTGTTGATGCCGCTCCTGCAGATGCCATCCACACTAATAATTTACGTTATGCTGTTTGGGACGAAACACGCTTTCAGCCTTATGCACCAAATGTTGCGTTTAGTTATACCTTAACCCCTGCCGGACCTTCTTTCGATGCTGTATTTACCAACTTAAGTGCAGATGCAGAAACTTATTTCTGGGATTTCGGTGATGGTTTTACTTCTACTTTAACAAACCCTACTCATACTTATGCAGAAGGCGTTTATGACGTGTGTTTAACCGGCTTTAACGTATATGGTGAAGCAACGGTTTGTGAAACTATAATTGCTGTATTCCCTCCAACAGCACTATTTGATTACAGTGGCGATCCAACTGTTGATTTTACCGACCTTTCTACAAATGAACCTACAAGCTGGGCTTGGGATTTTGATGATGGTGGCACAAGTACACTGCAAAACCCAACACATACATTTGCTTTAAATGGTATTTATAATGTTTGCCTCACTGCATCAAATGTTGGTGGTGCATCTACTTATTGCGAAAATGTGGTGATTTCAACTTACGCAGCACCTTTAGCCAATTTCTCATTTGCAGGTGACCCAACAGTAACTTTTACCGATTTAACAATTGGTGACCCAACATCTTGGGACTGGACATTTGATGATGGTGATGTTTCAACTGAACAAAATCCAGTACATACCTATGCAACAAACGGCACTTATAACGTTTGTTTAACAGCAACAAATGCACTCGGAACTAGCACAAGTTGTCAGGATGTAACTATCGGCAGCTATTTGCCACCGGTTGCATTGTTTACTTTTTCAGGTGACCCGCTGGTAACATTTACCGACCTCTCTACTGAATCACCTAGTTTATGGTCATGGGATTTTGGTGATGGCGAATTTAGCACTGAACAAAATCCGGTTCACAACTATACCGAAAACGGAACTTATACCGTGTGTTTAACTGCAACCAACGATATTGGCTCAGGAAGCAGCTGTCAAACGGTAGTTATCGACTTTTATCCATTACCGGAAGCAATTTTCACCTTTACAGGCGACCCAACCGTATCATTCACCGATTTATCTACAAACAGTCCTGATAGCTGGTTCTGGAATTTCGATGATGGCGGATTCAGCTCAGAACAAAATCCGGTGCATACCTTCACTACAAATGATACCTATAATGTTTGTCTTGAAGTTACCAATGCTGGTGGTGTTGATGTAGTTTGTCAGGATGTAGTTATTGGCAATGTGGTAACTATTCCGGTTGCCGATTTCGATTATTTCTTTGGCGTTGACCTTTCAGTTAGCTTCTTTGATAATTCTACCAATTCACCTGCAAGCTGGGCATGGACTTTTGGCGACGGTGAAACATCTGACTTACAAGACCCTGTGCATGTGTATGCAGCTCCGGGAAGTTACAATGTATGTTTAACTGCAGGAAATGCAGGAGGAAGCGATGAATATTGTCAGCAAATTACCTTAACCGGTATTGAGACAAACAACGCTGTTAGCCTTACTGCTTATCCTAATCCGGCATCAGCAACAATCACTATCGAAATGCCTCAAATACAAAGTGATGTTACCGTTCAGGTTATCAATGCTATAGGACAAAAAATTGCAATTGAACCAATTATGAATGGTAATAATTCAAGCATTTCTTTAAATATTGAATCATTACCTGCAGGTGCTTATACGGTTGCAATTAATGCAAAATCAATAAAATATATAGCAACATTTATTAAGGAATAAATTCATTTTAATATTTTAAAAAGCGGCTGTTATTAAATTAACAGCCGCTTTTTTTTTGTGTTAATTGGCATATAATTATTAATTAATTTAATTGAAATATTGGTTAAATGATTGACTTCTATTTTTGCAATTAAACTCAAATTGAAATAGGTAAATTAAATGTTAAAATAATTTCATCTACCCAAAACAGAACAGCATAAGGCTAATTATTGATATTTTGAATTGGATAAAAAAACTTACAAAAAATTAAAATTTGTGACTGAATAGAACGCTGTTTTAATTTAGTGAATAAATGCAAAAATCAAGCAGAGTAAGTACTTTTGATAAAATTCATGTATTGACATATGACAAATAAAATGCAATTTGTTTTATTAGAAATTGAAAATTAGTTACATTTGGAAGCTAGAAAACACAGTTTTACTAAATTTTAAAAATTAACACACACAAAATGAGGACAATACGACTCCTGGTTGTAACTTGTTTATCCTACTTTGCTCTTATTTCGACCACATCGGCACAATTTACTATTGGTGATGATAATGGTGCGAACTCTGCAACAAGTTATCCTACACCAATTTTTGATTATTTTAAGACAATGAAGTCCCAATATTTGTATTTGGCTTCTGAAATGACCGGCGAAGGAATGGCTGCAGGTTTCATCACAGAAATCAGATGGAATGTTGTTGGTGTGCCTGTTGGAACCGGAACCACTGAGGATTACACTATTAAGTTACTGGCAACCAATACCACTTCATTGGGTATCACAAGCTGGGAATCTGGTGCATCATTAGTTTGGGGTCCTTTGGACTATTTACCTACAGTTGGTACTAATACATTTGTGCTTGACAATCCTTTTTATTGGAATGGCACATCTAACCTGATTATAGAAATTTGTGGGGGTGATAACGTAGCCGACTATACCAAAAATGCACGTGTTACCTGGTCCGGACCACTTGGATTTAATGCTTCACGCACCTATGCAAATGATGCCGAAAGCAGTCCGTGCGAATACACAGGCAGCGATTATTATGATGCAACGCCCGGTGGTTTCGACTATCGCCCGAGAGTTACGTTTGCAACTGAAGCTGCTATCAACTGTAACGAACTACCTATCATTGGTGCTACTTCCAGCACCGACCTGATGGTTTGTGAAGACGAACTGTTTACGCTTTCAATTGGAGCAGTTGCTGAATTAGGCATCGAATACGCTTGGTATTCATCTCCAAATGGAATTTCATGGACAGTAATTCCAGGTGCTGATGAACCCTCACTCTCCACATCGCAAAGCCTGCCAACTTATTATCGTTGCACAGTGAGTTGCTCATTTAGTGGCGATAACTCAAACTCAATTCCCGTTTTAATTGGTATAAATGACCCTAGCGATTGTTATTGCACACCTGCCTACTTGTTAGGAACAACATCCGGCGACTATGTAAGCAACGTAACACTTGGCGATATAAATAATACGTCAGGTCCGGCCATTGTGCCTTATTATACCTATTTTGATGCACTTTCTACCGATTTAAATGAAGGTGAAACTTACACCATATCAATTACTTGTGGCGAATATGAAACAGATAATGGCATTGCCGCATGGATAGATTTTAATGCAGATGGTGCATTTAGTGCCTCTGAAAAATTAGGAGAAGGAACAGGTTTAACCAGTTTCGAAACAGTAACATTCGATTTCCTCGTTCCTGCCGGAAGTGTTCCGGGAACAACTAGATTGCGTATTCGCGATGTATATGATATTATTGGCATTGATGCTTGCGCCGGTTATGAATATGGTGAAACAGAAGATTACAATGTAAATATTATTGAAGGTGTTCCACCACTGGCTGCATTTAGTTTTGCAGGCGACCCAACTGTAACATTTACTGATTTATCTACCGGTGAACCAACTTCGTGGTCGTGGAACTTTGACGATGGATTTACCTCTACACTTCAAAACCCTACCCACACATTTGCAACAAACGGCACTTATGATGTTTGTTTAACTGCCACCAGTATTTTAGGCAGTAATACCGATTGTAACACAATTACTATTGACTCATACCTCCCTCCGGTAGCTGATTTCAGTTATACTGGCGATCCTGAAGTATTTTTTACTGATTTATCTTTAAATGACCCAACTTCATGGAACTGGGCTTTTGGCGATGGATTTACTTCTCCGGAAAAAAACCCTGTGCATACATTTGCTGAAGACGGCTCTTATTATGTTTGTCTCACAGCAACAAACTTATTAGGCTCTAATACATCATGTGAATTCATAGAAATTACCGGCCATCCTGAAACACCGGCTGCAGATTTCACTTTCAGTGGTGACCCAATTACAACATTTACCGACATCAGCGCAAACGAACCAACTTCATGGTATTGGGAATTTGATGATGGCGGATTTAGCACCGACCAAAACCCAACACATGAATTTACTTCTAACGGCACTTATGATGTTTGTTTGACAGCTTCAAATGCAGCAGGTGAAAATACTTCTTGCAAAACAGTTGTTATTACTTCTTATGCCGCACCTGATGCAATGTTTTCATACTCAGGCGACCCTACCGTAACCTTTACTGACCTTTCAACAAACAGTCCTGAATCCTGGCTTTGGACTTTTGATGATGGCGATGTAAGTACAGAACAAAACCCTGTGCATACCTATGCAACAAACGGTACGTTCAATGTATGCTTATCGGTAACTGCTCCCGGTGGAACCGATAACTATTGTTTAGATATCACTATTGCTGCTAATCAATCAGCTCCTGTTGCCGATTTCAGCTACGAAATATCAGGCTTAATAGTTGAGTTTACCGATTTGTCTACCAACGCACCAGAAAGCTGGTACTGGGATTTTGATGATGGTATTATTTCCGGCTTACAAAATCCTTCACATACTTATAGTGAAAAAGACATCTATGAAGTTTGCCTCAAATCAACCAACGATGCCGGGTTTACTGAAACTTGTAAAACCATCGATTTAAATACCGGAATTACATTACAAGAAATTAAAAACATCAACTTATATCCTAATCCTGCCATAGATTTTGTTACAGTAGAACTTCCGGAAAACATGGACAATTTAGTCGCAAAACTATATAATACAACCGGTCAACAAGTTGCAAGCGACATTACCATAACCAGCCCGACAAGTTTAATAATCAACACCCAATCACTTGCAGCTGGTACATATACAATTTTAGTTCACAATTCCACCCAATTTGGTTCAATTTCGTTTGTAAAACAATAATAAAGTTCTCTTTTCATATGAAAAAAACCACCAATTACGGTGGTTTTTTTTGTGTCTCACCATTTTCGAATTATTCCTTACCAATTTAGTAGCGAACGTACCTTGTCACAAATAAAGTAGATTTTTTTCAAAATCGAAGTCCCAGCCCATGCTGGCAAATCGTGTGTCACATATTCTCATTATTTCGTACTTTTTTTAGCCTGGAAACAGGCGCATTTTAACGCACTTGTTCACGGCAAACCGTGAATTTTCCACATAATAAAGGGTTTTGAGGAAAGGTGCTTTATATTTACAGAATAATTATTTCCCAAAAACTAAATTGAAACCAAGATTTAACTAGTCACAACAACATGAAAAGATTTTTACACACGAATCTGTTTATGTTTCTTCTTTTTTCGATGATAACCCAAGGCTTTAATCAAGCCGTTATTGTCGGAACAGAGGACGGGGCCAATATGGAGCATACTTATCCATCGCCCTTTGCTACGCATTTTAAATCGCATAAGGCTCAATACCTTTATACTGCTCTTGAATTACAGACTGCCGGAATAACAGCAGGCTTAATCAATCAGATTTCATGGAATGTTTTAGATTTACCTTTAACCCCATCAATTTGTGCCGGTTTTGCCATCAAGTTACTGTCAACTGAAACAGCTTCTCTTTCAGCTACAAACTGGGAAGCAGATGCAACCCTAGTTTGGGGACCATCTGATTATGCCCCAATTCCCGGCGATAATACCTTTGAATTAACAACTCCTTTCGAATGGAATGGCATATCAAATATCATTATAGAAGTTTGCAGCGGAACAACCGACGCACTTGCAGGCGGAAATGCCATCATAGCCTGGTCGGGCCCATTTGTAAATAATGTTTCTCACTCATATGCCGATGATGCCACGGATGCAATATGCGATTACACAGGTGAAACTGAATTAATAACCGAAACAGGTGGCAGTTTATACCGACCTGTTATTGCTTTTGGAAGCACACCTTTAACCTGCGATGAATTATGGGATGGTTATGCCGTTAATGTTGCAACTACAACAATTTGTCCTTTACAGGAAATACATGTAAATATCACACCATTCGAAAGTCCATTAATTACTTATAGCTGGTATCAATCTGAAGATGGTGAAAATTGGGATTTAATTCCAGATGAAAATAACAGCGATATCATTTTATCGCCGGCATCCACAACATGGTATCGCAGTGGCGCAAAATGTCCCTATACTGACATCATTAATTTATCAACTCCAGTATTAATAACAACTTCAACCGGTATTGATTGTGCCTGCACACCATTAACAAATATTGGTTCCGCTTTCGGCGATTTCATTAGCAATGTTACTATCGAAGATATTGATAATACCTCCGAACAATTAGAGAGCCCTTACTATTTTAAATATACAGAAAACACAACATCATTATTTACAGGAAATACCTATCCATTACAAATTAGTGTTGGCAGCAAACTTGCTCAAAATACAATTGCTGCATGGATAGATTTTAATGCAGATGGTGTTTTTAGCACAGAAGAAAAAATTGGCGAAGCAATTAATTTAAATGCATTTGAAGTCGCTACATTAAATTGTTTTATACCAACAACAGCAACAATTGGTGAAACTATTTTAAGAATAAGAGAAGTATTTGATGCATCAGAAATTAACCCTTGTGCTGCATATGATTACGGTGAAAGTGAAGATTATGTTATTACGATAATTAGTACCCCTGAAGCAGTTGCCGATTTTTCTTATAGCGGACAACCAACTGTAAATTTTACCGATTTGTCTGTAGGTTTAATTACCAATTGGGAATGGGATTTTAATGATGGATTTACCGCCACTGAACAAAATCCTGCCCATACCTTTTTAACTAACGGCAGCTACAATGTTTGTTTAACTGCTAGTAATGTTGTGAGCAGCAATACCATTTGCAAGGAAATTACAATTGATAGTTATATTCCGGTTACAGCTAATTTTAGTTTTACCGGAGACCCTGATGTTTCATTTACCGATTTATCAACCGGTGAGCCTACTACTTATATTTGGGATTTTGGCGATGGTGTTATTGTTGAAGAAATTAATCCGGTGCATACCTATTTAATGAATAACATCTATTCAGTATGCCTCACCGTTATGAATGATTTTTCTGAAAATACTTTTTGTCAGGATATCACCATTGAAAATAATATTCCAATAATTGCGGCATTTGATTTTAGCGGTGATCCCGAAGTAATGTTTAATAATTTATCAACCGGTGAAATAAATAGTTGGGATTGGGATTTTAATGATGGCTACTTTTCTGAGGAACAAAATCCTACACATCTATTTGAAAATAATGGCATCTATAATGTTTGCCTAACTGTAGAAGGTCCAATTGGCAGCAATACCGTTTGTCAGGAAGTTAATATCGATGGCCATCCAAGTCCTGTTGCCCTCTTTGATTTTACCGGTGATCCTATTATTACATTTTCAGATTTATCTGTGAACGCTCCATCAGCATGGAGTTGGAATTTTGGTGATGGCAATTTTTCTACAGAACAAAATCCAATACATACTTATTTAACTAATGGCGATTATGAAGTATGTTTAACAGCTTCTAATATCAATGGTGAAAATACTTATTGTGATTTTATTGCAATAAATGGTAATACGATAACACCTGTTGCAAATTTCGAATTTACCGGCGACCCGATTGTTACATTTACCGATTTAAGTTCCAATATTCCGGACAATTGGTACTGGAATTTTGGTGATGATAATTTCTCTACGGAACAAAACCCTGTTCATAATTTTACAAGCAATGGCTCATTTAATGTGTGTTTAACCGCATCAAATGTAGCAGGTGAAAATACTTTTTGTAATACAATTAATATTGTAAATAATTATGAAACACCGGCTGCTGCTTTTGAATTTTCCGGCGACCCGATTGTTACATTTACTGATTTAAGTTCCAACATTCCGGACAATTGGTATTGGAATTTTGGGGATGGTAATTTCTCTACAGAACAAAACCCTGTTCATAATTTTACAAGCAATGGCTCATTTAATGTGTGTTTAACCGCATCAAATGTGGCGGGTGAAAATACTTTTTGTTCAATAATTAATATTGTAAATAATTACGAAACTCCTGTTGCATTATTTGAATTTTCGGGTGATCCTGCAGTTTCATTTACTGATATTAGTACCAATAATCCAACTGAATGGTTTTGGGATTTTGGTGGTGAAGGCACTTCAACTTTAGCCAATCCAACATTTACTTTTTTAGAAAATGGTGAATATGATGTTTGTTTAACTGCATCAAATCCGGCCGGTTTTAATGTGAATTGCCAAACTGTTGCAATTACTAATTATGCTGAACCGGTTGCGGATTTCACTTATGTTAATCAACCATTAGTTGAATTTTATGACGCAAGTTCAGGCACGCCAACTTCTTGGTATTGGGAATTTGATGATGGAACATTTTCATTGTTACAAAATCCTACACATTTATTTTTAGAAAACGACACCTACAATGTGTGTTTAACCGCACATAATATTCATGGTTCAAATACAATATGTAAGGATATTATAATAGATAGTTATACAGCACCTGTTGCAGATTTTATTTTTAGTGGTGATCCATCTGTTACATTTACAGACAATTCATTAAATGAACCTGATTCATGGTATTGGATTTTTGGTGATGGTGGAATTTCTACCGAACAAAATCCTACGCACTTATTTACAGAAAATGACATCTATAATGTTTGTTTATTTGTAACTAATGATATTGGAACAGATGTAATTTGTCAAAATGTTGTTATTGAAGGTTACACTATTAGTCCGACCGCAGCATTTAGCACAAGTGGCGACCCAATTGTTGAATTTATTGATGAAAGTTTAAATTCACCTTCCATGTGGTATTGGGAATTTGGCGATGGATTTACTTCTACGTTACAAAATCCAATACATGAATATAGTTCAAATGGCACTTACGATGTGTGTTTAACTGCTACTAATATTGTTGGCTCAGATACCCATTGTGAGGTTGTGGTGGTTGACACCTATTTGCCACCTTCTGCAGAGTTTGCTTATTCAGGTGATCCCGTGGTTACATTTACCGACTTGTCAACTTATTCACCAAATACATGGTTTTGGAGTTTTGATGATGGCACGTATTCCACCGAACAAAATCCAATTCACAACTTTGTTAGCAACGGTACTTACAATGTATGTTTAACTGCAACAGGAGCAGGTGGAACAAATACCTGGTGCACTGAAATAAATATTATTACTAATGGCGTTGCTC